>ERZ773114.6-NODE-6-length-201773-cov-6.821226_pt1 | contig 201773 bp, 160 predicted proteins | sample MGYA00580564_ERZ773114 | MGnify/ENA primary metagenome ERZ773114 (study PRJEB29015, sample SAMEA2737836) | human gut metagenome | biome: human gut; feature: human-associated habitat; material: faeces | place: China | collected 2012 ... | reverse complement strand
ACTCCAGTTGATCCTGCAGAATGATCTGTAGTTAGCATATTAGAGGCATATTGTCAAATTAAATACAACAATATAGACCATATAATATTGAAAATTTCTTACAAAATTAAGGAGGTGCATTGCACCCCCCTTAATCGAAAAAACAGTAATTTTAAAGTGTTTTAAATCTCTCTTACTAAGTTACATTCTCCTTCCTTTACAAATTGTAGATTTCTAAATGTGTACTCGTTAGCAAGTTTAGTCTTAAATCCATCAATATTCTGATGAGTAGAAATAATTACTATTCGTTTTTTGTCAGAATTAGCATATCTCACGATATACTCTAGTATTTTCTCTGCATCAGCAGAATCGGATTCAGTTTTATCATCAAGACCAGACGTACATTCGTCCAAAACCATAACATCAATTTCATCATCTAACCAATATAACATCTTTGCTAGAATAAGCCTCTGTTTCTGTCCGTTTGATAATGACTGTTCAAATTTCTTTTCTTTCATCCATTTCCATACATCAAAGCAATTCGATTTTATTTCGCACCATAAATGCAAATTTTCCAAAATGTTTTGCATTTTCGCAAGATCTGGATTTTTGTTGCAACAGAATAATTCTTCAAAAATACTCAAACTACCAAACTTTAGCTTTTCATCATAGAACAAAAATCGTGATGTTGAAGGTATATCTGTACTTTTTTCTAATCTGATTCGTTCAGTTAGCATCTTCATAAATGTTGATTTACCACTACCAGATGGACCATACAAAATAACTACTTCACCATTTCTAATGTAAATCTTGTTCTTTGAAACTAGAGTGAAAGGTTTATCATTTTCAGATTCTTCTAAATATTGAATAGAGAAGGGACTGATTTTTATATTGTCAACAATTTTTGGGGTAGAAATCTTTGCAGATTCATTATGATAAACGTCCAAAATTAATGACATATCATTTTCTTCCTTTTCCAATATAACTAACCTCTCATTATGGTTATTTAATGTTTCTGCAATTCTGCTAATCTGTCCTAATGCAGTTTCAACAATTAGAAGTGTTGCAGTAATCTCTGTTATAGTTGCTAAATTAATACTACTCCATTTAATCCCTAACAGATAGAATATTATAATTCCATATTGACTAAATGCTTCCATTGTTGTTACAAATAATCTTGACAGATTCATTTTTCTATGAAAATTTGTAACATTCTCATTACTTGCAATAACCGTTTTTTGAAACTTATCAATTCTCATATCTAAGTCATTTCTGACTATTACAGGAACACGAAGCAAGTCGTTGATAATCAAGGACTGTTCATTGTTATATTCTCTATGTTTTCGGTAATATGCTTCTCTATTTAGACTTATATATGCTGAACTAAAGAAAGAAATAAGCACAAACACGAAAATTAGAGGAATAAAAACAGCTTGAGATATAGATGTGTTAGTTATGATTGCTACAGTCAACATTATAATTACACTTATCATTTCAAAAATGTCAAATGTATGCTGAATTTTCTGTCGCCATAGATTTTGTAAATAGTTTTTAATAGTATTTAACACCGATTCATTACTCATAACTTTATACAAGTTATTTGATCTGTCATACTTCAAAACTTTGTCTGATGTCTTTCCAATAATCTGACTTCCTCTGAATACAATTTCATCTTCAAAGATAAGTTCAAACTTTTTGCTTTCAGAGCTTTCAAAAAGATAGAATGCTTCTCTTACAACTTGCTGCCCACGATACAACATGAATAATATAATTCCAAGTAATATAAGCCTATGTTCAATCATCATGTTTGTAGTTTTGAGCATAAATGCAAATATAAGAGCGATTATGGTCATTCCTAGATTCATAAAGCCTACTTTAAATCCCATCCGTTTAACATTTGTTGGAATAGTAAGCATTTCATCAGATAAACCATAAGGTTTAAAGAACTTAATAATGAGATTAATCACCTCCAAAAATAAATTTTTCAATTTTCTCTGTCCTTTCATGTGTTTTTCCTCCTTAATTATATGTGATAGAAAAAATTTTTACATAGGTATTTACCTTATATATAATATTATATCATATTTACATAATATTTTCCATAGTTATCCAAAAAAATACAACAATTCAAGTTATATGCTTAATACTTAAATTGTTGTATTTGTGTTATCATTGTACTTTAACAACTTCTTTCATCATATGTTCTTCAAAAATATAATGCCTATTACATAATTCTGTAATTTTAGGTCTGTGTGTAATTATTACATAAGTTTTATTATTTAGATATTTTTTAATCATGCTTATCATTTTTTCTTCGGATACTATATCCAAATTTGATGTTGGCTCATCAAAAAAATATAATTCTTTGTCTATTAATATCCCTCTAATTAAGTTTAATCTTTGCTTTTGACCTGCTGATAGTTTTATCCCTTTTTCTCCAACTATTGTTTCAAGTCCATTTGGCAATTCTTTATACCAATTCATTAGTCCTGCCTCATCAAGTAACTGCATTATTTTTTCTTCTGCAATCTCTTTTCCTAAACATAAATTATCTCTTATGCTTAAGTCAAATAATTCAACTTCTTGAGATACAAATACTAAATCCATTCTGCAATCTTTTTTTAATTGATTATTAACCAGTAATTCTCCTTTTTCTAGTGGATATAAACCGGCTAGTATATTCATTGTTGTTGTCTTTCCTTGTCCTGATTCTCCTTCAATACTAATCTTATCGCCTTTGTTTAATATAAACTCTGGTATTTTTATTTTTGTTGAATCTTTTGTATATGAAAATATAACATTTTTCAATTTGATATTTTCAAACTTATCCAATAATTTTATTTTCTTATTATCTTTAAAATATTCATCTAATTGTTTTTTGGCTGTTTTATATCTTTCTGTTATATCTATTAGTCTAACTAGACTGTTCAAATTTGAATATAATTTTCCAATAGCTGATAAATAAAATAATAAATAAGGTAATCCATCTTCTCCATTTGAAACCATTATAATTGTACTAATAATTACTACTAAATATAAAATGTCCATTAGACCTGTAAATATGCCATTTGCATTTGATCTTTTTCTCTCATTTATCTTTGTTACTTTTAAATATTCTTCTGAATTTTCTGTTATTTTATCATTGCAAAATTTATATATATTCAATTTTCTTATAGCAATTATATTTTGTATAAAATCTATAAAAGTAGCATTATATTTTGACTCTGCTTCATTTACTTTCTTTTGAAATTTTTGTTTATTCTTTATCATTATATATTTTAAATAAACAGCTAGTGCTGATATAAAAACACATATTACTCCTGTTATAATTGATTGTTTACAAACCATAAACAAAATAGAAGTTCCACCAATAATTAAAGGAATAACACTTATTTCAAATTGCCATGTCATTTCAAAAAAGTAAAATGATAAATTCGTTATTAATTTATGTATATATCCTGTATGTGTATTTGAAATTTGTTCCATTGTCATCGATTGTAATTTATTAAAATAATATTTTTGTATTTTCGTTTGTGTTTTTTGATTATTAATATTATCTATGTATGATGCTACTTTTCCAGCAATAAGCATAATTATATGTGTGATCAAAATGCAAATAGCTAATTTAATTAACTTATCTAATGTTAATGGATTTGTACCAAAATGTGATAACACAAATGATTCACCATAATCTGCTATTGAATACAACGTATTAAAAATTATAGAATATATAAACAATTTCTTTGGAACAATTTTTATTAATTCTTTCATTATCTTTCTCCTCTTTGTCTTATATACCAATCATCTTCTCTTTCTTTACTTTTTTCATTTGCTATTTTAATTCTATTTGTTTTATTTTCAACAAATGTAGCTCTTACTAATATATTTTCACCTTTGTAAAATTCTCTAGTTACTACTGAAAACGGAAAGGTATCTTTTAATCTTTTTATATATTCTTTTATATGTTCTTCCATATTTTCTTTACTATCATATTCTGCTAATATAAATATTTTTGAGGCTAATTCTTTTTCCATTCCAATCCCTCCAAACAAATAATTAAATAAATTTTAGCACAACACGAAAAAAAATACAACAATTCAGACCATATATGAATTGTTGTATTTGATTTATGTTCTATCAAAAAATTCTTTTATTGCACTATTTACTAATCTTGTAAAAGATATTCCTGTCCTTTGATGATATTCATTCATTTTCTTTATGTTATTTTTTCTTAACATCAAATTTCTATATGTTACTGTTTCAAGTTTTGGCTTAGCATAATAAGTTGGATTATCTCTTTCAATATATTCTTCAAGTGCAACATTAATAATATCACTTAACTTTGCATCATAAACATTTTCTGTTGCATTTCTTATTTTTTCATATAAACTATCATCAATATTTATAGACTTTGGGACAGTTTTATTTTCCAACTTATATAATTTATCTCTTATGTTCATATTACCACCCTTTTAATATATATGTACCCACTTTTTATGCTATTATACTTTAAAATATAATTACATAATACTAATTCTTAATGTTATAAAACGAACAATAAAAATATATATTTTTGCTAAAAAAATTGACAAAAACATATAAATAAATTAAAATGATATTAAGTATAATAATTACTTATTATATCTTTTTTTGGAGGTAAATTATGAATATTAATGGTAAAATAATCAATTCAGAAAATGAATTAATAGACTTAATAAAGGTAGGAATAAATCCACTAGAATACATTGCAAGTGAATTAGATATTGATTTTATTTGTAAATCTATTGCTTATGCAGAAAAATCAGAAGATACTTATTGGGACGATTCTGCAGAAATATTATTAAAATCAATTATATACTATTTAAGAGCTAAAGAAGATGAAATAAAATCATTACAAAGATGTAAAGAAATTATTGAATCAGTAATTAATAGTTCTGATAAGAGAAAAACAATGATTGATTTATTGGGTGATAATGAAAGTGCTAAGCTTTTATATACACCTATTGAAATTTCATCAGATAAAAATTATGATTTTATATTTGAAACATTAAATACTAAATTATCAAAAATAGCATAGTAGCACATTGAAATTACGAGAAAATTAATGTTTCTTGTAATTTTTTTATTTTTATGCTATAAGAGATTTAAAGGAGAATAAAAAATGGAAAATAAAGTTGTAAATAAACAAATACCAATAAAATCAATAATAGATGTAGCAAACTATTTTGATGATTATAAGAGTAGATATGATAATATATTTGAACAAGAAAAAATTAAAAATAAGAATGTTGAATTTAGTGAGAAAAAATATGAATATGAAAATGGTAATACCGAATTAAGATATACTGTAAAATTAAGAAATGGTCAAAATATGACAGAAACAGATTATAATTGGTTTATAGGGCAATTAGGTAATCCAAGAGCAATAGAAGAAGTTTTTATTGATTTAAGAGTTTCTTTTTACAATAAATCAGGAAAAGAAAATTATAATGATCAATATAATAGTATAAATGTTACTGTTGATTTTAGAGATGCAAGAATGGATTTACGATATTCAGATGTTTATATAGATGTTCAAACAACAAATCAAGAACGAGAGGCTAATAATATTTATTCAACTGTAATGAATACACTTGAAAATAATGAAGATAGACTTGACAAAACAATAAAACACAGAAAAATTAGAACACAATCATTCTGTATATCTGTTGGAATTATTTTATCTTATATTTTATATTTGGTATTAAGAATAAATGCCGATAAATTTCCAATGGAAATAGCAACATATTTGACTAATAAATATGTTATTGTATTTGGGCAATGGTTTGTATCAATATTATTGGGAAATGTATTTTCATATTGGTATATGTTGTCTATTTATAGACCATTAATACCAGATGCAAAGTATGCTGGATATAATTCATCAACATATAAATCTGTTTATAAAGATGATATAGATGATTATTTACAACATTCAGAAGTGCATTTTGGAAAGTTTTGGGACGCAGAAAATAGAAGAAATAAAATAGAAAAAATATATAAAGTTACTAGAATAATTATACTCGTACAATTAGTTATTAGTGCTATTTTATTCCTTATATTAAAATAACACTATGGAAAGAGGAAAAAATGGGAAAATTTACAGTTGGAAATGGGCAATATGTTATTTATGCTAAAGACTCAGAACAAGCTAGACAGGTTATAGGTCAAGAATTACAAAGAGTCGATAAAATAAGAGAAAAAATGGCTAACTTATTAAGTAAAGATGGAATAGCAATGCAAAATTTTATGGAAAATACATCAGAAGAAAATCTAAATATATATTTTAATGATGAAACATCTTTGATATATGATGATCCAGAAAATGCAACAACAAAAGGTGAAGTAAGACAAAGAAATATTGAAAATAATAAATTTACTTATGATTTAGCTTATAGATATCCAGATATACAAGGACATAATGCTGATTTTAGGTTAGCACATGAAATGGGACACTTAATGCTAAATCCTTCAAATGCTAGTCATCAAAAATATGATGAAAAATCAAACTCAAGACAAGTTGCTGGACTAATAAGACGAAATGAAGAAACAGGCAAATTTTATGGAGAACAAATACAAGAAAATGCAATAAATTTACTTGCTCAATTAGCAATAAGAGAAAATGTGAAAGCTGATGATATTATAACAGGTAAAGTAGATTTGTCAGAATTTAATTCATATAAAAAGTGTGATGATTTAGTCAAATTACTTGCAGTTTCAATGAGAAACGATTTTGATAAAGAAATATCATTTGAACAGTTAGCAGAACAAAAAATTGATGCTATTATAACAAGAGAAGATGGAAGTCAAGTACCGGCTAATACATTTTTTTATGGAATACTTAATGATTCTAGTATTATTGAAAATGAATTTGATAAATATCTTGGAGATGGAGCTTGGAGAGATTTAAATCAAGCATTTGAACAATTATATGACCACAATATAAGCAAAGAAAAATTTGATTTAGTATTTAAAAATGCACAAGGGTTAATACAAGAATTTGCAAATGTTAGATATTTAGATAAACACAAAGAAGCTGTTACTAGAAATGGTGGATTTAATAATATTCCAAATCTTACTGAAAAATTAGAAATGATTGAAAAAATGACAGGCAGACAATTCGGAAGAAATGAAGATACTATACCACAACAAGAAGATGTAAGAATGCCAGAAGGTTATTCTATAAATGAATTTGGAGAAATTATAAGACCTGCAAGAGAAGGACATCAAACACAAGTACAATCTCAATCACAGACTCAAGGTCAAGAAGAAAGTATTAGAACATCAAGATTTGGTGCAGCAATTAATTCTAATAGTTATTCGCAACATTTACAACCTATTGCACAACGAGTTGATAATAAATTAACATTAAAACAAAAAATTGCACAATTTCTACAAAAAAATAATTTATTTATGAATATGACCTTTGTTGAAAACTTTGTGCATAAACAATTAGATATATTGCCAGAGCCTACACAAGATATTAGAGAATCTAATACAACAATGCCAATTAATAGAACTAGAGAAAATTTTATAGATCAATTAACCAATTTCGGTGAATATAGAAATTTACCACCAATTCAAAGAATGTCTGATCCAGAAAAAATTGCACAAATGAGAAGAAAAATGGAACAAAATCAGCAATCAAATGATGACCTAGAAAAATAAGGAGAAAAGTTATGGAAAATAAAGAAAATAATACTATTGAAGAATTTATAAATAATATATCTAATGATGTAGTAGAATTATCTGATGAAGATAAAGAATTTGAAAAATATTGTAAACTTTATGAAGAAAGATTCGGCAAAAAAGCTTATATATCAGAGCCAAATGGAACAAAGCAAAAAACAATAGCTGCTATAAAAATTTGTTTAGAAAAAAACGAAGATTTATTAGATAAATTACTATATCCAAATTTTGATGAGGATATGAAAAACGGAATTTTATATTAATGGAAAATGCACATCATTTTAAGATGTGCATTTTATTTGAACTTTTCACTATCTTCTAAATTCAAGATATTCATTTAAGAATATTTAAAAAGTTCTCTATTTCTGTAAATCACTAAAATTAGGACAAATTGCTATTAATACTTCTTTAATAACTTTTAATTGTTTTTCATCACAATTATTAAGTAAATTCTCAATAATTTCTCTATCTCCATATTCTTTTATTTCCACTTTTCCACCCATCAATAGATCATCAGCAGATATTTTCATTACTTTGCAAAATTGATATAGAGTATGGATACTACATTTCTTTTTTCCACTTTCAATTCTTTGTATAAAATTCTCAGTTCTATTTGATTTTTCTGCTAATTTTTCTACAGTCATTCCTATACTATTTCTAGCATTTTTTACTCTATTACCAAATTGTTCCCAATCGTTGTATTCTTTTCCTTCCATTTTTATCCCTCCATTACTGACAGACATTGTATAAATTCCTATCAGTCATTATTCCACAAATTCATATTTTTTATTATTGTCTATGAGTTACGAAATAATATTCCTGTTGGGAAAATGAAGGGCAATAAAAATACGATTTTAAAATCGCTTTGTTAATCTATCTTTTCTTTTATTATTTTATGATATTTCTCATTTAGCTTTTTTAAGTAATCAAGATTATTTGTAATATGTTGTTTACCTTCGATCTCGCCTTTTTCTTGCATAAAATCAAAATATCTATTGTTTAAATATAATAATTGATTTATTATATCTTGCTTATCTACATTATGAGCATCTAGTGTTGCATATATGTAAACATTATCTGAAAAACGATACAATTCGTTTGCACTAACACTAGGAAAATCTTTTTTTACTTCTTCAATGATTTGATTTGTAACTTCTTCTCTAAATGGTGTATTAAGCACATTGCTATAGTCTTTAATAAGAATTTTCCTTTCTTCTTCTAATTTTCTTTTAGCATTTAGATATTTACTTATTACTTGATCTGTTAGCACAGATTGTTGGAATATTCTATCATATTCTTCCTCATCTTCAATATATTTATTTAATTGATCTTCTACTGCGATTACATCTTCTTCTAATTTTTTTATGTCTTGTTTCATATTTACCTCCCTTTCATCAAAATTAGCAAAAGCCTATTTTAAAGGCTGTGCCTTTTAAAGTATAGCATAAAAAAATGTTAAAATCAATATACTATATTTAAAGGAAGGGTGTTTATGAGCCAAACAAGGAATAAATATAAAGCATTGCATGGAAAATTGAATGTTACAGGCGAAAATATAAATCGTATAAGAACAGAGAAGAATATGTCTGCTCAACAACTATCAGATAAGTTAATTATTATAGGTTTAGACATTCATAGACAAGCTATATATGATATAGAAAGAGGAAATAGAACTGTAGCAGATTATGAACTTTGCGCTATTGCTGAAATGCTTAATGTTTCTGCAGATATTTTATTAAAAGACTTTTCTAAAATTGTAAAGGAAGATAAAAAATAATAGAGATTTCTTAATATTTCAACAAGGTATCTCTATTATTTTTTTATTTTTTTATATCATCTTTAATTTCTTTTAGTGTTTTAATTTCGTTTTGATGACAAAATTGAATAAATTGCCTAGCATTTGCATAAATATATTCTAATTCTTCAGGAGAAACAACATTTAGTAAATAATTGATCCTAGTAATCATTTTTTCCCTAGATTTCATATCTTTTTGTTTTCCTTCTTGTGTTAATTCATCTAACGTATAACCAGTTATCTCTGCAATTCGTATAAAAAATTCAATGTTAGTTACATTACCACTTGCATTTTCTAATCTAACCAGAGTGTTAAGGCTTATACCGATTTCTTCCGCAAATTTTTCTCTAGTCATATTTAATTCTGTTTCTCGAATCTTTCTGATTCTTTCACCCACCTCTTTGTAATTCATAGGCAACTCCTCCATACATAATTGTATAATTTTTGACAAAATTTTTACATACCAACTGTGGTGTATTTCGTACCTCATATTTGGTATGTATTTTCTTGCAAAGTATTGATTTTTCTATATTCATTTTTTTACTTACTAGCAAAAACGACATTTTACTACAAAATGTTACACCATTTTTCGACAAACTTTTTGTCGAATATTGTATATAATTCCTCCAGAAATTGTTTGTTGAAATCTAAAAGTAACATGCAAAAGATAAAATCTCAAAAAACTCAAGATTATTAATTGTTACTTTATAAATTTTGACAACGATTTTTTTTATGGAAGGAGGATTATTATAATTTAATATTTGTTGCTTTCAGATTTTGACGGACAAGTTCCAGTAAAAATTTGGAGGTAATAATATGAAAAATTATTTAAAAGAATCTCTTTCAAAAGAGGAAGAATTAATCTTATATGGAATAATGAAAAATGTTAGACGTTTATATAAGAGTAGACTTTATCAAAAAAAACAAATTATTTATGAATTATTTGATGATCTTAATGTTGCCACAGAAGATACATACACTTTTTATAAGGCATCAGAGGACATTGTGTCTTTAAATCCATTAACAGATAGACAAAAATGTGATATTGTTTTAAGACTAGATTCAATACTAAGAGAATTGTGCCTATTTGACTTAATAAGAACATTAACTTTTAATGAAAAGTTAGTGTTCTTTTTATTTTATGTTGAAAACTTTAAAAATGGTGAAATTTCAAAACTTCTAGGAAATACTGAAAAGACCATTCTAAATAGAAGAAAATCAATAGATACAAAAATTGAAAAAATGAAGGAGGAGTAGAAAATGAAGGATTATTTTAATAATTATAATTTGAGTGATGCAGAAATTAACAAAATATTATTAGACTACAGATCTGATATAAGAAAAATGTCAAGGATAAATGGTATATTTGATGAACAATGTGAACAAAATATTATGATTGCAATATACAGAAAATTAAGTAGAAATAGAAAAAAATAAAATCGTTTTCAATGGAATGTTGGTAATTAATTTTATCAACATTCTTTTTTTATTTCCCAAGCCTATATTTCAATGTTTTTGGAAAATTGAAAAAAATTTTAAAAAATTTTTTTGAAAATTACCGATTTTGTACTGTATGTATGAAATATATATAGTGAAAAGATAAATTTATCTAATTTTTTAAAAGAGGTATAAAGTATGGATATAACAAGTGCTATTGACTATGCTCAATTAGCTTTAAAAAAAGCATGTGAAGAAAATAAATCTAAAGCCATACAACCTACTCCACAAGAATTTGCAAAGCAAATTGGTGAGCTTATGTATTTAATGAAACTTACTTATAACGAAGGACAAGCCCACCAAAAAGCATTTGAATTTATAAATGAATTGGAGGCAAAAAAATGATTAAGTTTTTTATTGCGCTGATAGTGTTGGGGTTGATTGTTTTTTGCATAAAAATTATATTGAATAAGAAGAAAAAGACTAAACAAAAGCCAAAATATCGTAAAACACCTAAGTTATCTAGCCTAAAAGGAAAAGAATTTAAAGATTATATAGATGATTTAACAAAGGATTTATAATAGTCTTTCTGTGTTCAAAAGTTGTTATATAAAAAGTCAACTACTATTAGCTGAAAGGGTTGATATGACTAAGAAAGAAAAAATTATTATTCTCTTTTTTGAAGATAAACTAACAACTATCGAAATTGCAAATAAATTAAGTATTACAAAACAATATGTATCAAAAGTTGTAAGACAAGATTCTAGGTACAATGAGGAAAGAGAAAACAGAAAAATTACTAATAAGAATAAACAAAAGCAAAGGGTTATTAACTATATTAATAAACAACGAAAACAAAAGAAAATGGACAGATTAGATGGAACAGTAGAACTATTACATTTTCAAGCAAGTTGTGAAATGTCAAAAAGAAAATTTATTAATAATCGTGCTTTTAGAAATTGGAACTCTAGTATATATAAATATCATGAAAGAACAAAAGAATATCGAGTAAAAAAAGAATTTGAAGATAAAGTATCCTATGCTGTTCCAAAAAAAATTAAATGGGATTAAGGTGATAATATGGACTATTTAAAAGTGTTTGTTATAACAGATAAAGATGGATTTAATGAATACATTAAAGAAAATCGAAATTCTGATTTAACGATAATTTTTGACAATTATAAAGATAGCGAAATACATTTGATCCCTGTAAAAGTTCCAAATGAAATAACTAAAAGATATATTGGTAATACAATTCAAGAATATGATGTTTTTATTAATATATGTGATTCATGGGAAAAAGCATTATTTTATAGGCTAACTAAGGAAGATATAGATAGTTTATTAGATTCAAAATCTATTGAGGATTACGAAGAATATAACCAATGGGAAAAGATAGAATTATACCATATAATAAATAAAGAAAAATTTGTGGATTTTATTTATGATAGATTATCAGATTGTGAAAAAATAGCAATTCAAAATGAAAGTAAAAAAGCTGGAAAACAATTATATTATCTTATACCAGTTATAGATGAATCTAGCAATGATTATAAATATAGACTAGCTGTAAAATTTAAAAATATGCACATTGCACATATTTTCCCAGATATTACTTTAAATGAAAATGATATTTTTGTGTTAACAGGAGATGTAATTGAAAGTTTGAATTGCAAAATACATAAAGAAACTAATAAAATATCTATTAATAATTCAAAAGACTACATTTTTCTATCAGAACAATTAGGATATGGTTTTCCTAAAATTTGTTTTAAAGATAATATATATGTTGCCAGTGCTGTCATTAATAATAACAATGATAAGTATCATAGAACACAGTTGATCAGAGCCTTTGGAAAAACTAAAGATACGGCATTAAGCAAATTACACAATAAAATATTGGAAATACGAAATACACAAAAGCAAAAGAACTTGACAGAAAATAAAGATGTTGATTTACAACATTCTATTGAAGATGATTTTAAAGAAATATAAAAACTGACTATGAAATTTTAAAGAATTTCATAGTCTTATTTTTTTGGAAAGAAGTGTTTTTATGGAATCTAAAGATGATAATACAAAAATTGGATTAACAGTTGATGAAGCTAGAAAGATGCTGGGAATTGGAAAAAATCTAATGTTGCAATTAGTAAAAGTAAAGGGGTTTCCAGCTATTAGATTTAAGAAGAAAATTATTATAAATAAAGAACTTCTCCCAAAGTGGTTTGCAGAAAATTGTGGTGAATATGGAAACTACCACTATTAAAAATAAGGGGAAAAATTTAATACAGAGCGCTGACTTTTTATTGAAATGACGTTATAATATGTTCGATAATAGGTTGGACTCTTTGAATTATTAAATTTTTTCTAACACCAATAAGGAAGGAGTTAGAATGGAAAAAATAAATAGACAAAGAGCACCAAAAGGAACAGTTACAGTCAGGTCAAAAGCCAATAGTTTTGAGGCAAGAGTAACACTTGACTTAACAGCAATTATGGAAGGAGTAGAAAAAAATCCAAGACTTTCACGAACAGCAAAGACAGAAAAAGAAGCTAGACAAAGACTTGGTGAAGAAATCGCTAATATATATTTTAAAATACAAAAGCAAATTCATTCAGACAAAGTTTTTTCTGATGAATGTAGTAAAGAATTAGAGCAGTTTGAAGAATTTAAAGAAGAAAAATCAAAAAGAAAGATAATTGAACTGGCTGATGATTATACTTTATTTCCAAATATAGCAAAAGAATGGATAAATTGGAAGAAAAAACAAGTAAATCCAGCGACTAATAAAACAATTAGTCCTAAAACAGTTGAGGCTTATATTAATTCAATTCAGGCTCATATAATACCAGATTTTGAAGAATATCATGTTGCAGATATGAGTAAAGAATTGATAGAAAACTATATAAATGATAAGCGAAAAGATACACCTAGAATGGCAAAGGATTTATATTTATTAATAAAATGTATATTAGTATATGCAAAAGATGAAAGAAAATTAATAGATAAACTTCCAAATCTTACTTTAAAATTTTCTAAAAAGAAAAGAGCAACAAAAGCCAAAATACCATATTTAACAGAAGATAGACAAAAGGTATGGCTAGATTATTTTGAAAAAGATGGCAGAGAGTTTGCATTATTATATTCTGCATTGCTACAGACTGGTATGCGACCAGAAGAACGGTTGTGGTTTAAAATGGAAATGTGTATCATTTGAAAAAAATCTTATTACAGTCGAAAATGCTTATAAAGATGTAACAATATATGATGATGAAATGCGAATAATAGGACACGAATATAGAGATGACAACTTAAAAACAGATGAAAGTTACAGAGTAATTCCTATTGCACCAAGATTAAAAGATATGCTTGTAAAATTTAAGAATGAAAAAATGGAAATTTGTAAGAAGTCGGGCAAAAAGTGGAATGAATCCAATTATGTATTTTTAAATACAGAAGGTACTCCTTATGTTCCAGAAAGATTAACAAATAAAATGCCTAAATTTATTAAAAAATATGGATTAGAACACATGACAGTATATGGCTTAAGACATTCTTTTGCAACTTTGAATAGTGAGAAAGGAATGGATAGAGAAGTTTTAAAAGAACTTATGGGACATTCAGAATTTGAAACAACCGATTTCTATTATATTCATATTACAGAAGAAAGAAAGAAAAAGGAATTTGAAAGAATCCATAACAATACAACTCAGGGGAAAAATGTTCAAAATAAGGGGAAAAAATATATTGTCAAAAGAAAAATAAAAACCCTCAAATCTGCTTGAGAGTTATGGTGCAGCTGACAGGACTTGAACCTGCAACCTTTCGGTTCGTAGCCGAATGCTCAATCCAATTAAGCTACAGCTGCATATATAAGAAAATATTATAAAGCCAATTATAACATTTTCTATTTAAAATATATTTAAGGGGAAATTCGGGGGAAAACCTAAAACACATCTCCCAAATCCCTTGATATATAACCACTTTAAAAAACTAAAGGTACGATTCGTAGCCAAGTACTCTATCCAGCTAAGCTACAATCGCATTTTTTATTTACGTAAATTATTATACTTGCTTTTTTTATATTTTTCAAGACTTTTTTTCATTTTATATTGATAATTTTGTGTCAATATGGAATAATTGAATAAAATTAAATATTAGGGGGTTTTCATGAGTAAAAAGTTTAAAATATTCTTTATGTTTTTATTCGTTTTTACTTTTTTATCTTTGTACAACAGTGTAAAAGCCAATACAATTAACAAAATTTCCATGGATATTTTTGTTGATGATAATGGAAATGCACAAGTTACTGAAGTATGGAATTGTAAAACGAATCAGGGTACAGAAGTCTATCACCCTTATTACAATCTTGGAAGTTCTAAAATTTTTAATTTATCTGTATCTGAAAATGGGCAGAGCTACACTACTTTGTCTTATTGGAATACTTCTGGCACTTTAGATAGCAAGGCATACAAGTGTGGTATTAATACTATTTCTAACGGTGTAGAACTTTGTTGGGGAATTAGCACATATGGTTCTCATACATATACTGTAAATTACTCTATTTCCAATTTTGTATCTGAACTTAACGATTCTCAGATGATTTATTGGACTCTAATTCCATATAATTTTTCAAACAGCATTGGTAATGCATACATTAAAATTCATGCAAATAATCCTATTGCTAATTCTGTTGGTGTTTGGGGCTATGGTAATTATGGTGGCACAGCTTATGTGTATGATGGGTATATTGAAATGCAAACAGATGGTTCTTTAAGTACTAATGAATATATGACAATTTTAGTTCAGTTTCCATCTGGAACTTTTAATTGCAAAAATAAAATCAATAAAAATTTTGATTATTATTTAGATATGGCAAATGAAGGATCTACACAATATTCTGATAGTTCTACAAATTCTGCTTTTGCCATAGTTGTAAGTATTGGTTCTATTTTATTTTCACTATTTTTTACACTTTTGCCAATTTTAATTGTTATTTTTGCTATTGCTTTTTCAAGTATTAGTTCAAATCTTGCAGGAGCAAAATTGCCAAAAGAAATTCCTTATTTTAGGGATATTCCTTGTAATAATGATTTATATAAAGCTTATTACATTGGTTATAAATATAAAATTATTAAAAACCAGACGGACATTTTAGGAGCTATTATTTTAAAATGGCTAAAAGAATGTAAAATTAGAATTGACACAGCACAAACGGGTAAAATTTTTAAAAAGGAAGGTACTGTTATTATTTTAAATAAAGTGGATTTGTCCTCTTTTGAGGATTCAACTGAGAAAAAGTTATTTAATATGCTTTTGAGTGCCAGCGGTGATGGCATACTTGAAAGTAGAGAATTTGAAAAATGGTGCAGTAGCAATTATACTAAGATTCTTTCTTGGTTTGATAAATTAATTGATGAAGAAGAAAATAAGCTTATTGCAGAAGGACTTATTACAGTTTCAGAAGAAAAAGCATTTAAATTTTTTAAATATAAAAAACATTCTGTAACAGAAGATTTAAACCAACAAGCGCTTGAGCTTGCAGGTTTAAAGAAATTTTTGCTTGATTATACACTAATAGCCGAAAGAACAGCAATTGAAGTTAATTTGTTTGAAGATTATTTAATATATGCTCAGATGATGGGAATAGCTAAAAAAGTGGCTAAACAATTTAAAGATTTATATCCTGACGTTGTTGCACAGTCAGCATTTTATTCATATGATAATATTATTTTTATTAATACATGTGCGAGCCATGGAATTACTCAAGCAAATAGTGCCAAATCAAGAGCCGAAAGTTACAGTTCTGGTGGTGGAGGATTCTCTTCTGGAGGAGGAGGAGGAGGTTCCTTCGGAGGCGGAGGTGGCGGAGGCGGAGGCTTTCGTTAAAGTCATAGCCCCTTCAGTATAAACTTTAGTTTCTTTAAGTGACAATAAAAAAATTTAGCTTAGTTTGATTTTAAAATTTAAACTAAGCTTTTTATATGGTATATCAACATGTCTAACTTAATTGTATAGATTAGATTCTTGTTTTTTTCATATAATTGGCTAACTTACAAAAATTAATCGGAAATTAATGAGCATCTTTTACAAATAGCATTTACAGCTTAACATAATTGTGATATAATATTTAAGCATTTTTTTGAAATGGAGATGAATGGCACAATATGATTTAAGAATGCTAATGACACTCTTTTTTACAGAATTTTGGAGGATAGAAACAATGATTTTTGTAAAAGACACTGAAAAAACTGCAAAAGAAACTTCTGCTGAATTTTGGCGGAAAATTGAGGGCAATACATTGCAAAATGACCTCACGAGCCTAATTGAGCTTAAGCAACACTACATTGAGGAACACAGCAATCCTCAAGATGCTATGGTTGCATTGCACAAGAATGAACTCGAAAAGCTCGAGATACTTTCTTCTGCAAAAGGTTTTTGTACCGTTGGAGGTAATTCCTGGAGCAGGCTCTCTAAGATACTCGACAGCTACGATGGCTGTCACATGATCAACGAATTTTTCGCACAATTTGTTGATTTTCCCACTGGTAGTATTAACAACCTGATCTTTTTTGTAGACCCTGAGGCTGCTAAAATTAACATTAAAAGCTATCATGGTAATAATTTTGTAGTGTTGCCTTGCGCTGAATAAGGCCGAAAATGGTACGGAGAAAGTATATTCTCTGTACCATTTTTTTGTAAATATAAAATTTCGATGTTATTAGTTGAAATCCAATAAATTTACAAATACATAAAATACTTTATCTGTAGGATTATATACAGACAAAATTTCAACAATACTTGAAGCAATAAATGTTGATGGAAAACAAGATCCAACAAATGACTTGATGAAAGCTAAAAATGGAATAAAATTAAGAGGAATTAAACCAATATCTGATAAAGAGCATATACTAGATTCATCATTAGAAAAAGCCTATGAATTTATATATGGAAAAAGTGCTTTATCAATAAAAGGATTTATCCATGAAATTAAAAGTTTGCCTGAAAATATTATTTCCGATGATTTTAAATTAAAATTACAATCATTCATTGAAATAATGTTGCAAAGAGGCATTACAGGAAATGAATTTGTACAAACATTGGATGGAATGTGTAAAAGTAAATTTTTCGGTACAGAAGTAGAGAAAGCATATTTAGGAAGAAGATTCGAACAAAGTGGCAAAAAGCATATTAAAAGAATGATACAATGATAAATTATCTAAAAAAACTAGGAATTAATGCTAAGAAAAATGAAATTTCAATATCTTATGAAACTTGGACAGCATTGAAGATAGGAAAAGTACCTTTAGATGAAATAAGCTTGCTTTCTAGATGGAGGAAATGAATATACAAGAATTGGTGGAGACCTTAAATATATTCATTGGGTATATAATTATGGACATGAAGAAGAAATAAATTTTAAATAATTTAACTTGAATGCAGTAACACAAATATATAGAAATTTTGAAAAAGTTAGAAAAAAAAAGACTAAAAATAGAAAAAAAATTAAAGAGCTTGTAAAAAGCTCCTTTTTATGGTCGAGGTGACAGGGATCGAACCTGCGACCTCATGGTCCCAAACCACGCGCGCTACCAACTGCGCTACACCTCGAAATAAGTACCTTTTAAAAAGTACTTATTTAATATATCACAGAATTTAATTTTTTGCAATATTTTTTTGATATTTTTATTTAATTTTATAAACTTTTTACTGCTTCTTGTATCAGTTTATTTTATTCAAACGTTTTATGTAAAGTATTTTGTTGTTTTTATTGCTATTTTCTTATTTCCATGTTAAAATAAAGTTATGGTTTTTATATTATTTTCTCACAAGAGAAAATATCCTGCTACAATTAAAGGAGGTTATACCATGCGGAAAAAAGTGAAACAGGCAAAGTTCGTTAACAGGAATGTCCCTAAGGTATGGGCATGTTTAGACCCCAACGAGATGTTGGAGTTTGGTAAAACGTATCCTGTAGACGATGAATGGACTTTCGGACATTACAATATTGTTAAGCTTCACGGCTTTACCAAATATTTTTTGGCCGATGCCTTCAAATTTTCTTCTGTTTAGCTTTTTCCAAAAACCGTGTACGGTTCCTGCCTTTCGGCAGGTTTTTATTTTTTTGCAAGAGTTACTGATATTTGATATTCCTTATTGCTTCTAACAAGTTTTATGTTTACTTTTTCTCCCACATTTTTTCCATATATATATGTTCTAAGTTCAGACATCTTTTCTAGCTCTATCCCGTCTATTTCTAGCAATATGTCTCCCCTCTTTACTCCTACTTTTTCTGCTGGTGAATTTTTTGTTACGTCTGCTATATATATGCCTTTATCTAATTTAATATTTTGGTCAAGTTCTTGATTTATATATGGTACAATGTTTTTATCATATGCAAATACCCCCAGTGAGGGCGTTATACATTCGCCTGTACTCGTTAATTTTTCTATAATTGGTTTTATTATATTTATTGGTATTGAAAAACCAATCCCTTCTGCTGATGTAATTTTTACAGAGTTTATTCCTAAGACTTCCCCATTTATATTAATTAATGGGCCTCCACTATTTCCTGGATTTATTGTTGCATCTGTTTGTATTAAATCTTCCATGTATGATGTTTTATTATCTTCTTCTATCTTAATTGTTCTATTTAATCCACTTATTATTCCAGATGTTACAGTCCTTTGAAATTCGAAACCTATTGGGTTTCCTATTGCATAGACTTGTTCTGCAACTTTTATTTTATCTGAATCTCCTAAATGCAAGTAATCCAAATTCTTTACATTTATCTTTATTATGCTTAAATCTAAATCTGTGTCTGACCATACTACACTTGCTTTATAATTTTTTCCATTTTCTAAAGTTACATAGCATGTACTATTTTTCTCTCCTGACACATGTTGATTTGTAACAATATATCCATCATTTGAAACTATAAAGCCTGTTCCCAATCCTAGATTACTTGCACTATCTTGTAAGAAAATTGTAGTCCCTTTATTGGCAATTTTAGAGATTCCTACAACAGCATTATTTACATTTTCTATCAACGTAGAAATATCTTTTCCTTCTGCTTTATTCGATACAGACGTTGGCTCTGCAATATAATCACTTGCATAATTTTTTTCTGTCGTGAAGGATATGTACACGCAATATGCTAATGCCACAAATGAAATTATTAATATTATTATTGCAATAGTTTCTAAACTTTTAATTATTTTCTGCCCTCTATATTCTCTCAAACTAATTCCTCCAATATCCATTTTTTCTTATTATTACCATTACGTTTCGTTTTATTCAAATCATCTTCATTTGATTTAATTTTGTTGTTCACACAATGTATTATTGCACACTTGTTATTTTGGGCTGTGTTTCATGCAATTTTGAAAATGACAATTTTTTATTACTAATAATGTCGATTTTTTTCTACGGAATTACAACTTTTTTATTGCAAAATCATCTCTACAATGGTAAAATGTGACCGTAGGTGATTTAAGTGAAAAAAAATAAAATATATGAAGAAACTAAATGTACAAATTTCAGAGAATTAGTTAGTTCTTGCTCAGCTCGATTTGGCAATAGAACTGCATTTACTGTTAAGAAAAAAAATAAAGAACTACACAATATTTCTTTTATTGATTTTGAAAATAATATAAAAGAGCTAGGCTCTTCTCTTTTGGAATTAGGCTTAGAAAATAAAAAAGTAGCCATTATTTCGCAAGATAGATATGAATGGTGTTGTAGTTACCTCGCAATTGCCACGGCTGGTTGTATAGTTGTCCCTTTAGATTTCATGCTTCCAGAAGTTGAACAACTTCGCTTAATCTTAGAAAGTCAAGTTGATGCTATAATTTTTGATGAAAAACGTCTAAATCTTGCAAAAGATGTAATAACATCTAAAGATTCGAATGTTAAATATTTTATTTGTATGGATTATAATGAAGATGAAAATGGAATTCTATCATTTTCAAAATTATTAAAAGACGGCAAAAAACTTATTGAAAGCAATTCTTCAAAATACGATAGTATTTCTATTGATAAAGATAATTTATCTGTATTAATTTATACTTCTGGCACAACAAACAATCCAAAAGCTGTAATGCTTTCACAATATAATATTTGCTCTAACGTTTCAGCAATGACAACTTTAATTAAATATGAAAAGGATGATAGCATTCTTGTTTTCTTACCTCTTCACCATACTTTAGCTTGTCTTGCTAGTTTCTTATTTTGCTATTATATTGGTTTTAGACTTTGCTTTGCAGATAGTATCAAGGATATTGGAAAAAATATGGTTGAATATAAGATTAGTGGCCTAGTATGCGTTCCTGCAGTTTTAGAGATAATGTATAGACAAATAATAAGAGGAGTAAAAAAATCTGGAAAATATACCGCATTTAAATTTTTATGTGCTCTTTCTAATTTTCTTATGTTTTTCCATATAGATATTAGAAGAAAGTTGTTTAAGCAAGTATTAGATAACTTTGGTGGAAAAATGAGAACTATTATTTATGGTTCTGCTGCAACAGATAAAAAAATTATTCATTTATTTAATACGATAGGTATAGATATGCTTCAGGGTTACGGACTAACAGAAACAGCACCAGTAATTTCATGTGAAAGTGATAAATACCATTTTGAGACTGGTTCTTCTGGTTACGTTCTATACAATGAAGAAGTAAAAATAGATAATCCTGATGAAACTGGTACTGGAGAAATTTTAGTAAAAGGACCTAATGTAATGCTTGGTTATTACAATAATGAAAGTGCAACTGCTCAAGCATTTAAAGAAGGATGGTTCTGTACTGGAGATTTAGGTAGATTCGGTAAAGACGGCTCACTTTTCATTACTGGTAGAAAAAAAGACCTTATAGTTTTAAGTAATGGTAAAAAAGTCTTCCCAGAAGAAATTGAAGCACTTATAAATAAAATTGATATAGTTGAAGAATCAATGGTTTATGAGGATAATGATAAAATTTGTGCCGAGATTGTTTATTCAAAAGATAATATGGAAAAAAATAATTTGGCTACAGTTGATGATGTTCGTTCTGTAATTGAAGAAGAAATTAAGATTATAAATAAAAACTTACCAATTTACAAATATATTAGGGAATTCAGTTTAACTGATGTTCCATTAATTAAGACTACTACACAAAAGATAAAAAGACACGAAGAAATGAAGAAAATTAAGGGTGAATAAATTATGGAATTATATGATCTAACAAATCCACAAAAGTCAATTTGGCTTACAGAGCAGTTCTATAGAGGTACATCTATTAATGTTATATGTGGTACAGTTTTAATTGACGATATAGTAAATTTTGACGTTTTATCTAAAGCTATTAATATTTTTTTAAAAGATAATGATAGCTTTAGAATAAAGCTTTGTTTAGATGAAAACGGAGAAGTAAAACAATTATTTCAAGATTTTTGTGAGAAACATTTTGATGTTTTAAATGTTTCTAATAATATTGAGCTCAAAAATCTTGAAAAAGAAATTGCAACTTCTCCGTTTAATATTTTAGAAGATGCTTTATTTTCAATAACTCCTTTCCAAATTTTAACTGGTAAAGGCGGTTTCATTGTTAAGGCTCATCACATTATTGCAGATGCTTGTACAGCAAGTCTAGTGGCAAGTAAAATTATGACAACATATTCATCGATATTAAATGAAGATGAAGAAATTAAGAGTATTCCTACCTCATATATTAATTATATAAACTCAGAAAATGAATATTTAAATAGCCCAAAATTTGAAAAAGATAAAGAATATTGGGAAGAACAATTTCAAACAGTTCCAGAGTTTGGAGTTATTCCATCTTTAATAGAATCTTCTGCGGAGTCGAGTCATGCAGAAAGACAAGTTTTTGAAATAGATAATTTTTTATTAAATAATATTAATTCTTTTTGCAAGGATAACAAATTATCTTTGTTCAACTTTTTTATGGCTATTTATGCTATTTATATTGGAAAGGTTTCTAACTTAAATGATTTTATTCTAGGAACACCAATATTAAACAGAACTACTTTTTTAGAGAAAAATACGCCTGGTATGTTTATTAGTACTGTGCCATTTAAGTTTTGCATTCAAAATGACAAGACTTTTGTTGAGTTTGCTCAGAAAATTAGTCTTGACTCTTTATCTATGTTTAGACATCAAAAATATCCATATCAAAATATTTTGGAACATATTAGAAAGAGCAAACCAAATCAGCCTAATTTGTATGACATTTTAATCTCATACCAAAATTCAAAAACAAATAGAAATTCTTGTGAAGTCCCTTATTCTGTAAACTGGACTTTTAATGGTAATGTCGCTGATTCTATGCAAATTCATATTTTTGATATGAATGATGAAGGTTCTTTAAATGTTGCTTACGATTTTAGATTGAATAAATATTCTTTAGCGGATATCCATAACATTCACCATCGAATTTTAAATATTATTAACCAAATTTTAATGTCTTCTAATATTACTTTGGGGAAAATAAATATTGTAACTCATGATGAAAAAGATTTAATTTTAAATAAATTTAATGATACTTATTTAGAGTATAATCACAATAAAACGATTGTGGATTTTTTTGAAGAACAAGTTGAAAAAAATCCGAATAATATTGCTTTAGTGTTTAAAATGAAAACCATGACCTATTCAGAATTAAATAAAAAGGTTAATTCTTTAGCACGATATTTGAATACTAATAAAATTAGAAAGGGATCTATTGTTGGAATTATTGTTAACCGTTCTTTTGAAATGATAATCTCAATTCTTGCAGTTTTAAAAGCTGGCGCTTCTTATATTCCGATTGATCCAGAATATCCAGAAGAGCGTATTAACTATATTTTAGAAAATAGCAACTGCGATGCAATAATTACACTTCAAAAGCAATCTAGCAAAGTACAATCGTTAGGTTTTGAGAAACTAATTATTATTGTGGATTTATGTAATGAAATTGTTTATAATTTACCTGATAATAATTTAAATAATGATATTGCTCAAGATGATTTATCTTATTTGATTTTTACATCTGGTTCAACAGGTAGCCCTAAAGGTGTTATGTTGACACATAAAAATTTAAATAATTTTATTAATTCTATGTTTAATAAGATTTCATATTTAAAAGATGGAAAATATCATAGCATTATTTCCATTACAACAATGTCTTTCGACATATTTATTTTTGAAACTCTTGTTTCATTATGTGGTGGATTAAAATTGTTTATTACAGATGATTTTGAACAAAAGATTACGACAAAAATAGAAAAACTAATTTCTGATAACCATATCGAAATTATTCAATCTACTCCAAGTATTATGAATTTTCATTTAGATAATTCTATGATAAATGGGTTTAGCAGTTTAAAATATATTATGCTTGCAGGCGAACAACTTCCAAGGCGACTAGTAGATAAAATATTAAAGGTAAGCCCTAATTGTACAATTTATAATGGCTATGGTCCTTCAGAAACAACCATTTTCTCTACGGTTACTGACGTTACGTACTTAGATAAGATTACAATAGGAAAGCCTATTAATAATACACAGATATATATCTTAAATGATAATTTGGATGTTTTACCTATTAATTGTATTGGAGAAATTTATATTGCAGGCGATGGTGTTGGCAAAGGATATATTGGTAGAGATGACCTAACCGCTGAAAAATATTTAAAAAATCCTTTTATAGAGGGTTATATAATGTATAAAACTGGTGATGTTGGATTCTGGACAAGTTATGGAAATATTATTTGCAAGGGTAGATCTGATAATCAAATAAAGTTAAGAGGATTACGTGTTGAGCTCGGTGAAATAGAGAATTGCATAAATTCTTTCGATACAAGTGCAAATATTTTATCCTCTGTAATTGTACGTGAAATTTCAGATGCTCAAGTGCTTGTTGCATATATCTCTTCCGATAAAAAAATTGCAATTGGACAATTAAGAGATTTTATTGCCAATAGACTTCCAACGTATATGATTCCTACTTATTTTATGGTACTTGATAAATTACCGCTTACTCCTAACGGAAAAATTGATAAAAAAGAACTTGCAAAATATAGCCTAAATATTGAAACAACAGACTCTATTCACGCTCCTCCAAGGAACATAATAGAAGCAAATATTGTTTCTTCTATTAAAAAGAAGTTAGGAATCAGTAACTTTGGTATTGATGATAATATTTTTGATTATGGGGCTGATTCTTTGTCTATAATAAGTATTTTAACAGATTTATTTCAATATAAAATTTCTTTAAAGGTTTACGATTTTTATAAAAACCCTACCGTTAGAGAATTATATGACAAAGTTCTATGTGCTACTACCGATAATAAATTATCAAATATTACTAGATTAAATTCATTAAATGATATTGCAAAAAGCTTAAATACCTCTGAATCTGGAGTAGAAGAAAACTCAAAAAAATGTGTACTTTTAACTGGTGTTACCGGATTTTTAGGAATACATATTTTAGCAGAACTTTTACAAAATTCAGAAAAAATAAGTAAAATATATTGTTTAATTAGACCGAAGTATCATCAAGATATAAATGAAAGATTACTTGGAACACTACATTTTTACTTTGGTACAAAATATGATAATATAGCAAAACAAATAGTAACTTGCGTGAATTCTGATATGATAGTTGATAATTTAAGTATATCAGCCGAAGACTACGAAAAACTAAAACAAGATGTAGATTTAGTTATACATTCTGCAGCAAATGTAAAACATTATGGTGATTATAATTTATTTGCAGATGTTAATATCGGAGGAACTCAAAAAATAATAGATTTATGTAGATCTATTAATGTTCCACTTTACTACATTTCAACTATGACTATTTCTGGTAACTATCTTCTAGAGCAGAGTTTAACAGACGTTACATTTACCGAAAAGTCATTCTATGTAAACCAAGATTTTACTGAAAACGTATATTCTAGGAGCAAATTGTTTGCAGAATCTTTAGTACTAGAAGCAATTTCAAAAGGGTTAAATGCTACAATTTTTAGAATTGGGGATTTATCAAGCCGTTACTCGGATGGACATTTTCAAAACAACATATCAGAAAATGCAATATACTCAAGATTAAAATCATTAGTTGAAATTTCTGCAATTCCAGATTCAATACTGGATAATGATTTGGAGTTCACACCAGTTGATTTTGCTAGCAAAGCCCTAGTTAAAATAATTTGGTCAAATAATGGATTAAATAGAATTTTCCATATTTACAATCCAAATACAATTACGACAAAATCATTATTGAATTACATGGATACATTAGGGTATAATATAAAAGTTATCTCAGAAAAAGATTTCATGAATTTAGTAAAATCAATCTCAACAGATGAAATCAACCAATATAAAATTAGCGGTATCATTAACGACTTTACAAAGAATAATGACATGATATATAATCACATAATAAAAGAAGATAATTACATCACTTGTAAGTATTTAAATAGTTTAGGTTTCTATTGGCCTGATTTAAATTATGATTATTTCAAAAAATTAATTAAATATATGCAGGATGTAGGCTTTATTAAATAATACGAGGTGTTCAAATGAAAAAATTAAAAGAAAAATTTAATAATATAAGTATTTCTAATAGATTAATTTTATATTTCTTAATAATTTTCTCAGCTTTTGCTGTATTATTATATAAAATTATTCCTATTATTTTAAATTATCCACCAGGAGCCATAAACTCCCAGTTTGATAAAGAAGTATCTATTTTATACTATAAGTATCAATATTTATTGGTCGTTATTGGAATTGCACTTTTCTTTACAGCTTACTTAAAATTCACACTACGTAAAACAGATAAATGGTGGAAGAACAAAAATCCGAATCCTAAGGAAATTGCAAAGGTAAGACATCAAGCTTTACACCTTCCTTATAGTTTATATATCGCTATGGAAATTGTTCCAACATTAATTTTACTTGCAATTTTAATGGCAACAGGAAGTCATCCTGCAATTTTACTATTTAAAATGGGAACTATTATATTTAGTTTTTCTACTTTTATTGCATCTATATTTTTATTGCTTACAACAAGAACCTTTTATCCTGTACTTGTTGAAACATCTAAATATTGCGAAGCTGATACAAAAAGTAAAAACAGATCTCTAAAGATGAAACTAATATTCCAGCTGTTTCCTAGCGTTTTGGTTATAGCCCTAATACTTTCTCTATTTGGTTATTACAGATTAACCGTAGAAAAAGAATCTTTGTTACATAATTATTATGCTTCTGCCTTATCAAATTCTGTAGATGAAATAAGACAATTACCTAACATAGATACAGCTAATTCAATTTTAAGTAGATATTACAATGCAAATACAACCTTCTGTTTTATAGAATATCCTGACGGAACTATTGAAACAAGTAATGGAACACAACTAAGCCATTTCTTCGTTAAATATATGCATGACTTAGCATCTACATACAATAATACAGTATATGAATCTTACACAATAGATTCTCAAGCAGTCATTCAAACATTTAATTACAATAACCAAGTTTATACTGTTGGTATTTATTACGAAATTGCATCATTCACTACATTCTTGCAATTATTAGTACTTGCTTTTACATTGTTTTTATTTGCATTATTAACAATTTACCTAATTTCATCTTCATTGGTAAAAAACATTCAAAACGTTTCAACAGGATTGAAAAATATTGCAGACAAGGACCTAAGCCAAACTACTAAACTCCCAATAACTTCGGACGATGAATTAGGTGAACTTGAAAACGAATTAAATATTGTTCAAGACTTAAATATGCAATATATTAATCAAATTAAAGGCAATCAAGATATGCTTATGGAGAAAGAACGTCTAGCATCACTTGGACAATTGATAGGTGGAATTTCACACAACTTAAAAACTCCTATAATGTCTATTTCTGGTGCAGCCGAAGGACTTACAGATTTAATTAATGAATATGATGCTTCAATTGGTGATCCAGAAGTAACGAATGATGACCACCATGCAATTGCAAATGATATGAGAGAATGGATAACAAAAATTCACTCATATACATCATATATGTCAGACATTATTACAGCCGTTAAGGGTCAAGCTGTTAATCTTTCTGAAAATGAAAATAATGCATTTACAGTAGATGAATTATTCAAGAGAGTTAATATATTGATGAAACACGAAATTAGCAATGCATCTTTAACACTTACATTAGATGTACAAGTTCCATCAGCAACTACTCTTGTAGGCGATATAAACAGTCTAGTACAGGTTATAAACAATCTAATAACAAATGCAATTCAATCTTACAATGGACGTAAAGGTGAAGAAATAAAAGTCTTAGCACAGAAATTAGATAATAACTTAATTATTTCCGTAATAGATCATGGTTGTGGAATGACAAAAGAAGTACAAGACAAATTATTTAACACAATGATAACTACCAAAGGAAAAAATGGTACTGGACTTGGAATGTTTATGTCTTACTCTACAATAAAAGGCCATTTTAATGGAGATATAACATTTGAAACAGAAGTAAATAAAGGTACAACCTTTAATGTAATACTTCCTTTGCAATAAATTTTTCATAATTTATTGCATTTTTATTTTTTTATTATTATAATAGCATCAGTAATTTTATTTTTGAGGTATCTATTATGAGAAAAAACATGATAACAGCAGAGTCAAATGGTTACAAAATTATCGTTGTCGATGACGAACAAGGTATTGTTGACTCACTATCTATTTTTTTAAAGCGTTCAGGTTATGATTTCACTGGTTTAACAAATCCATTGGAAGCTATTGAACGTGTGCGTAATGAGCATTTTGATATGATGATTCTTGACTTTATGATGGATCCAATTCACGGTGATGAAGTTGTAGAAGAAATACGAAAATTTAATAAAGATTTATATATCTTATTGCTTACAGGTCATAAGGATTTAGCTCCACCTCTTGAAACAATTAAAAGATTGGAAATTCAAGGATATTGTGAAAAAAGTGATAAATTTGATCAATTATTATTATTGATTGAGTCAGGAATAAAATCAATTGAACAAATGAATACAATAAAAACAATAAATAAACAATTACATGATAAAAATGAAGAACTTGAGAGAGCTTATCTAGATACAATTGGAATACTTCGTCAAACTGTTGAAGCAAAAGATCCTTATACAAGAGGTCATTCTGATAGAGTCTCTGAATATTCTGTTTTGATTGGAAAGAAATTAGGATTAGACGAGAAAACTCTTCACATTCTAAAAATTGGTGGCTTATTCCATGATATTGGTAAAATAGGAATTCCAGATAGTATTCTTTTGAAAGAATCAAAATTAAGTGATGAAGAATATTCTCAAATAAAAAATCATCCAATGATTGGCGTGCATATGTTAGGTGATGCAGCAATTTTCACAGATATATTGCCTATTGTAAAACATCATCATGAGCGTTATGATGGACGTGGCTACCCTAGTCAATTAGTTGGAGATGATATTCCTTATGTAGCTAGAATTGCTGCAGTTGCCGACACTTTCGATGCTATGACTTCAAAAAGATCTTATAGAGATTCATTGCCTATAGATGTAGTTAGAGCAGAAATAGAAAGATGTTCTGGTACGCAGTTTGATCCAAACATAGCAAAAGTTTTCCTTGATATAATGGATAACGATTTTGACTTAATACGTGAAATACAGGAAAAATACAAATAAACATTAATTATGTTAAAAAGCTTCAGTCTATTGAAGCTTTTATTTTTTAATATTATTCATACCCTAATACATCTTTATTTTTTATAAATATATAAAAAACTTTCTAATCCTCTTTTTTTATACGAATAAGCCCCGGCAATGTATAACGTGTCGAGGCTTTACAAAATATGAATTTTTCTTTATTTGTTATTTTATTTTCATACTTAATTTTACTTTTTGTCTTTCTTGGTCTATTCCAATTACTTGTACTTTTACTACATCACCAACAGATACGACATCAGAAGGGTTTTTTACATAATTTTCACTCATTTCTGAAATATGTACTAATCCATCATGCTTTACTCCAACATCTACAAAAGCTCCAAAATCAGTTACATTCCTTACGGTTCCAGTTAAAATCATGCCATCTCTTAAATCTTCAAACTTAAGTACGTCTGCCCTTAAAATAGGCTTAGGCATCTCTTCTCTTGGATCTCTTCCCGGTTTCATCAATTCATTTATAATATCTTGCAAAGTTGGTTCACCAACATTTAACTCTGTTGCTAGTTCTTTAATATTTTTACTGTTATTTAATTCAGCAAGCTCAGACTTAATCTCTACAAATTTTTCTTTATTTGTTAAATCATTTAATTTATATCCAATCCTACTTAATAAATTTTCTGCAACACTGTAACTCTCTGGATGAACTCCTGTAATTTCTAATGGATTTTTTCCATCTGGAACTCTTATGAAACCTGCACATTGCTCATATGCAACCTTTCCGAGCTTTGGAACTTTTAAAAGCTCTTTTCTTTCTTTTAACTTTCCATTCTCTTCCCTATACTTCACAATGTTCTTAGCAATACCATTGTTAATTCCAGATACATATGCTAAAAGTGATGGTGTGGCTGTATTTATGTCTACGCCTACGCTATTTACAGCATCTTCTACAACACCAGTTAAACTCTGCTCTAAGTTCTTTTGATTTACATCATGTTGATATTGTCCCACACCAATGGCCTTTGGGTCTATCTTTACAAGTTCTGCCAATGGGTCCTGAAGTCTACGGGCAATTGAGATTGCTCCTCTTAGAGAAACATTAATATCTGGATATTCTTCTGTTGCAAGTTTTGATGCAGAATATACAGAAGCGCCTGCCTCAGATACAATTACGTAAACTAAATCTTTATTATATTTTTCTTTAATCTCGGCAATTAAATCAGATACAAATTGCTCTGATTCCCTTGAGGCCGTTCCATTTCCAATTGCAAACATATCTACATTGTATTTTGCAATTAATTTTGTTAATTCTTTTTTAGCTCCTTCAACATCGTTCTGTGGTTCTGTTGGATATACTGTTGTAGTATCAAGTACCTTACCAGTTTCATCAATTACAGCAATCTTACAGCCAGTTCTGTAGGCTGGATCAAATCCAATAACTGTTTTGCCTTTTATCGGACTAGTTAGCAATAATTGTTTGGCATTTTTTCCAAAAACCTTTATTGCTTGCTCTTCGGCCTTTTCCGTTAAATCTGACCTAATTTCTCTATCTATTGATGGCTCAATTAATCTTGAAAAACTATCTTCAACACAAGCCGTCAATAAATTTACATATTGGCTATTTCTATCCTTAATTATATCATTTTCAATTAATTCCAATATTTTTTCAGTAGGCTTTTCTATTTTTACTTTCAAAAACTCTTCTTTTTCGCCTCTATTAATTGCCAATATTCTATGGCTTGGAATTCTGTTAACCTTTTCAGCAAAATCATAATACATTTCATAACTCGATTTTTCCTCTGGTTTAGCTGCTTTTGTTGTTATAATTCCATCTCTGTAACAAATTTGTTTAATTTGTTTTCTATATTTTGGCTCATCCGAAATGGCCTCTGCAATAATATCTAATGCTCCACTCCTGGCGTCTTCTTCAGCATTTACGCCTTTTTCTTCATTAATAAAGCTCTTGGCTACTTCATCAATATCTACACTAGAATCTTGTGCCAATATTATTTTTGCAAGTTCTTCCAAACCTTTTTCCTTGGCAATAGTAGCTCTGGTTCTCTTCTTTTGCTTATAAGGTCTATAAATATCTTCTACATCCGCAAGAGTCTTGCTTTGTTCCAAATTCTTCACAATTTCATCAGTAAGTTTTCCTTGTGAATCAATAGATTTAATAACTTCCTGCTTTCTCTCCTCTAAATTTCTTAAATATGTAAGTCTCTCTCCAAGATTTCTTAACTGCTCGTCCGAAAGACCTCCTGTTGCTTCCTTTCTGTATCTCGCAATAAATGGAATAGTATTTCCATCATCAATCAATTTTATGGTACTATCAACTTGGCTCTTTTTTACACCCAATTCATCTGCTATAATTTCCGATATTTTATCCATTATTCTACCTCTTTCCTAATCAAGTTTTCCTTAATATATCACAATATTTTCTAAAATTAAAGCGAACAATAAAAAAGAATCTAAATTGCTATTCAATAAAGACTCTTTTTATCAATACTATTTCAAATTTAAATAAATTAACTTTTTTATTTAATTAAATTGTATATCAAAATTTTATAATTTTTATTCAATACCTAGGTATTCATCATACGATACTTCTCTATCTATAACTTCATTTTCTTTTATATCAATAATTCTATTTGCAACAGTTTGCATCAATTGATGGTCATGAGATGTAAATATCATATTCCCAGGGAATTTAACCATTCCATCATTCAAAGCTGTAATGCTCTCCATATCCAAGTGGTTAGTTGGCTCATCCATGATTAAGAAATTTGCTCCAGAAAGCATCATCTTAGCAAGAACACATCTAACCTTCTCTCCTCCAGACAATACATTTACAGCCTTTAAAGCCTCTTCTCCAGAAAATAACATTCTTCCTAAAAAGCTTCTTACATAAGTTTCATCTGGGTCTTTAGAATACTGTCTAAGCCAATCAGTTATAGACAAATCGCTTTGGAATAAATAATTATTATCTTTTGGAAAATAATTATTTGTAATCGTAGTTCCCCATATAATTTTGCCTTCATCAGGTTCCATCTCACCAGCAATTATTTGGAAAAGAACAGTTTTAGCATTTTCGTTATCTGCCACAATAGCAATCTTATCATTTGGCTTTACAGTGAAGGACACATTATTTAAAATCTTTTCTCCATTGACTGTTTTAGAAATATTTTTAACTTGTAAAATTTCATTTCCTGGCATTCTATCTGGTTTGAAATCTATATAAGGATATTTTCTGTTAGATGGTACAATCTCATCTAATTGAATTTTTTCCAATGATTTCTTTCTTGAAGTAGCTTGTTTAGACTTAGAAGCATTAGCACTAAACCTTGCGATAAATGCTTGTAATTCCTTTATTTTTTCTTCTTTCTTCTTATTCTGCTCTCTCATTTGTTTTTGCAATAATTGACTAGACTCATACCAGAAATCATAATTTCCAGGGAACACCTTTATCTTACCATAATCAACATCTGCAATATTTGTACAAACTTTATTTAAAAAATATCTATCATGCGAAACAACAATTACGGTATTTTCAAAATTAATTAAAAATTCCTCTAACCAATTTATTGTTTTCAAATCCAAATCATTTGTTGGCTCGTCCAATAATAAAATATCTGGATTTCCAAATAAAGCCTGTGCCAAAAGTACTTTAACCTTTTCCTTTGCTTCAAGTTCTCTCATATATTTATAATGTTTCTCTGCATCAATTCCAACATCATTTAATAAAATAGCTGCATCAGATTCAGCATTCCAACCATCTAGTTCTGCAAATTTTTCTTCTAATTTTGCAGCCTTCATTCCATCTTCTTCAGAAAAATCTGGTTTAGCATATATTTCATTTTTTTCTTTCATTATATTGTATAGCTCTTGGTTACCCATTATAACAGTATCCATTACTGTTTCATCTTCATAAGCAAAGTGATTCTGTTTTAATACAGAAATTCTCTCAGTCTTTTCCTTAGTAACTTCTCCTTTACTAGGCTCTAATTCTCCAGAAAGTACTTTTAAAAAAGTTGATTTTCCTGCTCCATTTGCGCCATATACAGCTGCCATTTTCAACACTGGCAGTTTTCCGTCAAGCATAGTAATATGGTTTGACAAAGTAGTCCTTTTCATGTTAGGAAACATATCAAACTGGACCTCATCATTAAATGAAAGAAAATTTTTCAGTATAACCCGGAGTATCATATTTTTATCAACTATAGTACGTTAAACTTCTAATTAGCAATTCTGTAAAAAGGAATAAACCTTCAATCACTTGCAAAGATAAAAATATATTTTTATCACGTGAATATTTCACGTGATTTTTTCACGTATTAATCAATAATCGTAATTTGCTATCTAAAATTCGATTATCGGGCCTACCAAAAGAAAAGTCTCTGTCTCTTTTGGCAAGCAGATAGTTTGGTTTAGAACTTTGATAGATATACAATAAACAAGACTAAACTTATATCTATAAGAGGCGGCGAAAGAAAAGAGGTATAAAGAGCAAATACACCTGTTCAAAACTTGAGGGACACAAGGGATAAAGGAGATTTAATAGGCTCCTTAATCACGTTTTTCAAAAATGAAATTGTATTAGTGTTTTCTTTGCAGATTGTCTCCATTTTTTTGTCCCTCGTTTGTCCCCGAGCATGAATAAACACCAAAATAATATCTGATTATCAATTGGTTACAAGCTTATAACACATATTGCATCGGAAAATCCCAATATATAGCAGTCGGTAATGGTGGATATTTTACCAGCTCATTGGACGGGGAGACATGGAGCGAGCCCGTACAGACTCACAAGAATGACAGAATTGACTGGCTGAACATTGAATATGCCAATGAAATGTTTTTAATCTCAGGTGAAAATCAAACGGGGCATTACATCTCATATTCAAAAGACGGAGCAAATTGGTCTGAACCCGTTACGGACTCTGGAAATGGGCGTATGGTATTTGGAAATAATTTATGGATAATTTGTGACAGTTATTGTATATATGTATGGAACAGGGATTTTACGCACAAAGAACAGGTTGAACCTTCTTATGACAATGCCCGTGTGGATTATTACGATGTAGCATTTGGTAATGGTCGATTCGTGTTGGTCTCAAGTTGTGCAAATGACGGAGACGTATTCACATCAACGGACGGTTTGAACTGGAAAAGGCTTTTTACAGAAATATCCTGTCAGTGTATCACATTTAACGGGAAACAATTTGTAGCAGGAGGTGGTGGAGGTCGTATTTGGACTTCTACAGACGGGGAGAATTGGACGGAACACCGTGCGTTACCCTCAAACTTCCTCCCGTCAAAAATCAAATATGGAAATGGAAATTATATCATCATGGGGACATTGAAGTGTATTTATACGTTATAAATGTTGTACCCATATCCTATGTTGATAAAAATAGAAAGGGGGCTGGAGTCGGGAAATCCCCGAACCAGCCCTCTTCTAAGATTTTCCAGTGTCGATATGTACGTTAGTACCAAAATTAATGAAGCGATAATCAACCAAAGTTTAAGAAATAAGATTTTTACTCCAATAAAAACGAATGAAATTGCAATCAGCACCCGAGAATATTTATTGAAATTTACAGCAGAACAATATGTAGGGGTACAAGGCCTATCGTATGCAACTATATATCACCAATTGGAAGATAGAGATGGACATGAAAAAAACAGTCAAGTTCTTGAAAACTTTGCTAAAGAATATGGAACACAAATTAAGTTCTTTGGTATCGAAAGTGTGATCGACAAAAATATCATTCCTGACTCATTACTATATCCCAATAGATTATTACTACTAAATTTTAATTATACCCATACTGCCGATTTATATATTCCTCAAGGCAAAACAAAAGAGTATTGGTTTCCCATCAATCATATTCATGGTGATTTAGAGAAGCCTGACGACATTATCTTTGGCAACGGTGATGAACTTAGTGAACTTGTAAAGCTTTACAACAATGAGCATTTACGCAATATCAAATCCACAAAATATCTCGAAACCGATAATTATCGTAAAATGTTAACTTTTATTAATTCAACTCCTTATCAAGTCTATATTATGGGCCACTCTTGTGGTAATTCGGATAGGACCCTCTTAAATACATTATTTGAACATAAGAACTGTATATCTATAAAGCCATTCTACTACATAAAAGAATATGGTTCTGACAATTATCTTGAAATTATTCAAAACATTAGTCGAAATTTTACAGATATGAAATTGATGAGAGATAGAGTTGTAAATAAAACTTATTGCGAAAAGTTGTTAGATTAACAAATAGCAATCCATAACAAGCATGATAAATAAAATGGTACTAATTTCGGCAAAAGATAAAATCGATTCCCTGTCGGTTGATACAGGAACGCAAAATCCCGTAACACGGTCAGGAATAAAGTATTTATAATTCAAATCTATAATTTTAGAATATAATATCTTTTTACAAACTTATACAAAGACTCATCTTATTTTCAAACACTTCTTATCACAACCTTGATAACTCCGTCCTCTCTATTTTCAAAGATACGGTAAGCTTTCTCAATTTCATTCAATGAAAAACGGTGAGTAATGAGCGGCGCGGTATCTATACGGCCCGATTCTATCAAGCGAAGTATCTCTGCACAATTACAACCGTCCACCCCTCCGGTTTTAAAGATAAGATTTTTTCCATACATATCGGGTAAGGGTAAAATTTGAGGTTTATCGTAAAGTGCCACGATCGTTACAATAGCATTGGGACGAGCACATTTCCAAGCCAAACGGAAAGTATTCTCGCTTCCCGCCACTTCCAAAACCACATCAGCACCGCCATGATCGCTATTTTTACGAACAAACTCCTCGCAATGTTCAGGAGTAGTTACCAATATGTCGGGATAATGTTCTTGCAAAAACTGTATTCTTTCCGGGGACTGCTCACAAACAATAATACGCCGGGGATTCTTTAACAAAGCGCACAATAAGGTACAAATGCCGGTAGGACCGGCTCCAATAATCAGAATCGTATCCTCCGATGTAATTTCCGAAATACGTACGGACCAAAAACCGGTTGCCAAAATATCGCCTACAAACAAAGCTTGTTCGTCGCTTACCGTATCCGGGATACGATTCAAGCCTTGATCGGCATAAGGCACTCGAACATATTCGGCTTGACCACCATCGATACGACACCCCAAAGCCCAACCGCCATTGGGATCCATACAATTATTGACATATCCACGACGACAGAAGAAACATTCGCCACAAAAAGTTTCGACATTTACAGTAACCCTATCTCCCGGCTTAATACCTATAACATCTTCTCCCACATCTTCTACGACACCCACCATCTCGTGCCCGATCGTTACTCCCGATACGGCACGCGGCACGCTACCATGTTTGATATGGAGATCGCTAGTACAAATACTTCCAAGAGTCACCCTCACAATCGCATCACGCGAATCTTTCAACCTGGGTTTCGGCTTTTCTTGCAATTCAAATTTACCGGGTTCAACGTATGTATATGCCAACATAATATTATCCTTATCATTTTTCAAAACTTCTCTCACAAAGATAGAAGAAACGGATTTCAGAAACAAGTATTCTTTGTTAAACAGAGTCACTACGAATCAAATAGCAATCTATCGGTGTATTCTATGACGACTACCAGCTATGTAAAAAGAGTATGACATCAATTAAAAAATATTTACTTCATACAAATACAAACTGCTTTCACAACTTTCTTGTTATTTTTGTATGACTAAAAGAGTGTTAATATGAAAAAACGAACAAAAAAATTGTTTAAGATTACGGGTATTACACTGGGAGCGTTGATAGTCTTTCTCTCGGCAGTAATCGCTTTCTCCATAAATTTTATATTTACGCCTGAAAAATTGACCCCCATCGTATTAAACGTAGCCAATCAAAACATAAATGCCAAGCTCGATATGAATAGCGTAGAGCTGACCTTTTTTTCAACTTTTCCCCGTTTTGGAATAAAATTGGAAAATGGCACATTGGTATCAAAGGCTATCCGTGATTCTTTATGGCAACGTACCGACACATTAGCCACTTTTCGAAAAGCCGTTGCCGTAATCAATCTCGTCGATTATTTGCAACAAAAAAAGATCAGTATCAACCGATTATCATTGGATAGCACAAACATATACGCCTTTAAAGGAAAAGATGGAATCGCCAACTGGAATATATTGATCGCCGACACGACAAATACACCCGATACAACAACCGCTACTTCGCCAATTATTAACGAAATAGACATCAAGCACGTTTCGCTACGTCATACCACGGTCACTTTCGACGATCGGGAAACGAATGTCTTCGCCAATCTATGGGATGCAAATCTTAAATTAAAAGCAAATTTAAAGAAAGAACAGTCTACGTTAACGTTGGATTTCAGCAACAAAAACATTCTGTTCTGGCAAAATGGTGAATTACTGGCTCATCGTATCGCCACTCACCTACAAACCGACATCGAGCTAAATCGTTCGAAACGGGCTCTTTCCTTGCACGATGCTATGATGGAGATTAACGGCATAAAATTAGACATACACGGTTCTATCTGTAAAGACACGACCGCACAAGCGTTAGATATCGATCTGCAATACGGGCTACATGCTCCTTCGTTGGAAACAGTCCTTCACATGATTCCCGAAAGTATTCTCAAAAAAGAAAAAGTTTCGGCCAAAGGCGACGTTACAGTTAATGGCAATCTAAAAGGTCTATATGGAAAAGGGAAAATGCCATTAGCTACATTAAAAATAGAAATAAACGATGCATCCGCCCAATATGCCCAATTGCCCTATGGAATAGATGAACTTAAAGCCAACTTTTTCGGACAGATAGACTTAATGCGGCAATCGCCATCTTATCTCGATCTTAAAATATTTCACTTCAAAGGAGCTCATACCGATATCTTGGCCGATGCCAAAGTAAATGATCTATTAGGCGATCCCGATATCTTGTTTCATACCCAATCTACGATAGACCTAACTGCATTGGCACAAACATTTCCTTTACAAGATGGTGTGAGTATCGAAGGGAAATTAGATGCCGACATAAACGTGCGTTGTCGTTTGTCATCTATCAAGAAGAAAGACATAGGACGAATTCGGGCCAAAGGAAAAATAAATATGAACAAATTGGCTTTACGAGACAAAAATAAGAAATTCGAATTCACGAGCGATGCTTCACTGTCTTTCGTGGGAAACGATGTATTAGGAGCCCATATCGAAATAGGAAATATGGCTTTTCACTCAACGCGATTAAACTCATCGATAAACAATCTATCGGCTTTAATAAAAACAACCAACCCACAAGATACTGCACGAATCGCTCTTGTAGAGTGTAAACTAAATGCAAACAAACTAAAAGCATCCCTACCGGATACATCAAATTTATTTTGCGGAAAAACTGCCGCAACCATAAAATTACAACCGACAGAAAACAATCCTACCCGACCCGAAATAGGATTCGCATTAGAAGCCGACACCTTGTTCTGCCGTCTCGGAGATACCAAATTGGGCATGGACAAAGCCGGGATTACAATAACGGCACAACAATTAAAAGACTCTTTGTGGATTCCGAAAGGCATAGTAGGTTTTAATCGGCTTTTTGTACGCACCCCACAATCGGCTTTACCTATTCGAATGCAAAAGACTGCGATTTCAGTCGGTAATCGAGCTATTACTTTACATAACGCAACCATGAAAATAGGAAGATCCGATTTGACGGCGACCGGCGCGATTCACGATTTATACGGCGCTATGCGTCACAATAAAAAACTACGGGCCACATTAACACTTTCCTCTAAGAATCTAAATTGTAACCAGTTAATTCGGTCTATCTCTTTTCCAAAAGACACTGCTCAAATCGAAACTGAATCCGACACAACGTCGACTGCCCTAAAACTATTCGTTATTCCTCGAAATATCGATTTTGAATTACAAACCAATTTGAATCGGGTTCGTTACGGGAAAATGGTTTTCAAAAACGTACACGGTGCAATAGATATACGCAATCAAGCCATTCACCTCAAAGAGCTCAGTATGGAAGGAATGGATGCGACTATGCGCACGACGCTGATCTATCAAGCCCAACAACCAGAGCAAGGATATGCCGGATTCGATTTCAAACTTCATAATATCAATATAGGGAAACTTGTCGATTTTATTCCTTCGTTAGATACCATTGTCCCCATGCTACGGTCATTTCAAGGAACTGTCGATTTCAATGTATCGGCCGAGTCGGGCTTAGACTCATGCCTCAATATAAAAATACCCTCGTTACGATCGGCTATCCATGTTGAAGGCGATAGCCTCGTCCTTCTCGACGGTGAAACTTTTGCCGAAATATCGAAAAAATTTTTCTTCAAGAACAAAGAGAGAAATTTGATCGACAGTATCTCTGTCAACATCAGTGTCGAAGACGGTAATGTAACCGTCTACCCGTTTGTAATAGAAATGGATCGCTACCGGGCTGCCGTAGGAGGGAACCAAGACTTGGATATGAATTTCAATTATCACATATCCATACTCAAATCGCCCATACCCTTCAAACTGGGGCTGAATATTTCGGGGAATTTAGATAAAATGAAGTTCGGTATGGGCAAAGCCAAATACAAAAACGCTGTCACACCGGTAGAAATACACAAAGTCGACAGTACTATTGTAAATATGGGAGAACAAATTGTTCGGGATTTCAAGAAAGTCATGCGACGACAATTGCCACAAACACAAACCACCAACTAATAAGTATCATGTTCGATAAACCCATATGTCATATAAAATCGCCCTATCTTCTTCCCGAGATTACACAGAAATACTTAATGTATGGAAAAACTCTGCAAGAAGTTCCCTTTACTTTTTAAGTGAAGAAGATGCACTTTACTATAAAGGGCTCATTCCTTCCTACTTTCCACAAGTAGAATTGTACATTGTTAAACGAGAAGAATGAAATAGCCACATTTATGAGACTAAGTAATGACGGAATCGAAATATTCCCCGTCATAAGGCCGAGAATTAGGACAACAAGTTGTAGAATAAGAATATCCATCGGATAGATACGAACACAACATAAAAGTCATTCGATTCTACCGCACCTATGTGTTCCAAGATAATCGGTCAGGGCAAAACCGACCTTTCGGAAAAGCTCTACCCTATATTACACCTAGTCATTAAATCGATACGATTATCGCTTATTTCATAAATACGAAATAAACGGCAAGAACAAGGCAGCCGAACGCCGCAATATGGTTCCAATGCAACGACTCTCCTTTAAAAACTACGACCGAAAATAAAGTGAATATGATTAAGGTTATTACTTCTTGTATTACCTTTAATTGCATAAGACTAAACGGCCCTCCATTCTCTCTGAATCCCAATCGATTAGCTGGAACTTGGCAACAATATTCGAACAATGCTATACCCCAACTAAGCAATATCACACCATAAAGCGGCCAATTATTGATAACCTTCATTTCTTGCAATTTCAAATGCCCATACCAAGCCAGTGTCATAAACACATTAGAAACAATAAGTAATCCTATCGAATATAATCCTTGCATTGCGTCTTATTTTGGAGTGCAAAGTTACACGAAATAGCAGTAAATAGAATAAATTTCATAGGTCAAATTTATTAAAAGCTGTACAATAAAAAGTCCCCTTCAAAAATTATTCCCCCTCGATATATTATCTCTATATTCACACAATATAAAAAATAGACTATACTTCGGTAAAATCAAAAATTTGATTTTGTCATCAATTATATTATCTTTGTAGAAGTATATAGTAAAACATTGTATGAATAGAACCCATATTGAAACTTTTTCATACCAGTTATCGCCTCAATACTATTTTAACAGACTGCTGAAAATCTGGTTACATAATAATTGGGGGTGGCTTCTATCTTTTTTCCTCCTTCTCGTGGGGCTATCCATTCAAAACCCTCTATTTATTTATGTAGGACTTATCATTTTATTTTTGGTATTTCCTATGATCATCTCTTACCTGTGGTTCGCTTATGCCCTACACCCCGATTGCCGTATGTCCATACTTTCAAAAACAGTCGAAATAAACAAAAACGGCCTTTCTTGTACTTTCGACGATGGACGAACAGAATCCATAGCATGGGAACGAATCTCCCATATACGTTATACCTCGACAGACTTTATCTTCCACTTATCGAACTATATTTTTTTCATTTTACCATACAATTCGTTCAAATCGAATGACGATCTAGAATACTTCTTAAAAAATTTTCTCGCTCCCAACATTCAGAATAAAAAATAATTGTATATTTGAGTACAATTTTTCAAACATGAAAATGTTCAGACAAATTCTAAAATATTCATTTGCAATTCTAATTGCCTTCTCGACAATCTTCTCATCGAGTGCACTGACGCTTGACGAAGCACGAGAGTTGTACAAGGCCGGTAAATGCAAAGAAGCCGCTCCTGTATTCAAGGCACAACTGAAACGCCGCCCCAATGATGGATCGTTGAACCATTGGTATGGAGTATGCCTTTTTCACGAGAAAAAATATAACGAAGCTGAAAAATATCTGAAAATAGGGGCTAAACGTAAAGTTCTCGAATCGCCTCATTATTTAGCAGACATGTATATGGCTCAATACCGCTTTGAAGATGCCATAAGCAGTTATGAAGAATATACAGCTGCATTGTCCAAAGCGAAAAAACAAATACCCGATTCTATCGGCAAAGCCATAGCTCGTGCACGTAGAGCGAAATTAATGTTGCAATATGTCGAACGGGTACAAATCATAGATAGTTTGATAGTTGATGCCGATTCGTTTTTCAAGTATTTCAAAATGTCCCCCGAATCTGGACGGATAGGAACGAATGAAACACTAGACATAGATATTCCCGAAAACACGATCGGCTATATTCCCCAACGCGGAGACAATGTATTTTTCGGATATCCCCTTGAAGGTAAAGGATATGAATTATGTACAAAAAATAAACTGATAGAAGGGAAATGGAGTGACATCATACCGTTACCCAATGGTGTCAATACAGAACAAGATGAAGCCTATCCATTTTTTCTCAACGACGGAGTTACACTCTACTTTGCCTCAAATGGAGAAGGTTCGATCGGAGGATACGACATATTCATCACCCGTTTAAATCTCGAAAATAACACCTACTTGAAACCCGAAAACGTAGGTATGCCCTTCAATTCGATATACAACGATTACATGATGGCAATAGACGAGATGTTAAACATCGGTTGGTTTGTATCGGATAGAGAACAAATTCCTGGAAAAGTGACAATCTATCTATTTATCCCGAATGAGAGCAAACAAACATATAACATCGATGAAATCAAAACCGATATCAAATCGCTAGCTCTGATTCGATCTATTCGAGAGTCTTGGCCGGAAAATGCAGATTATACCGATTTATTGCAACAATTGGACAATATCAAGGAACCCCAAAAAGAGACTCGCCCCGATTTCATCTTTGCAATTTATAACGGGATCCATTATACTAAACTTGACCAATTCGTCAGTCTTGAAGCCCGCAATCTATATGTAAAGTCCAAAGAATTACGTAAGAATATCATTCAAATAGAAACTAAGCTCTCGGAACTGCGATCTCAATATGCTAAATCGAAAGGCTCAACTTTAAAAAGACTATCGTCCGAAATTCAAAATTTGGAATCGCAACTACTCACACTCTATCCTCAACCGGAAAATTACGAAAATCAGGCTCGAAAGATAGAACTCGATAATTTGCAAAAGGAACATAGATAGAACCTAAATCTAAGAAATATGTTTGATATATTAGCTGTTACACTACTAATAATATTAGCGCTAGTTCTGGCGGTACTGGAAATATTCTTTCTTCCCGGAATTACCATCGCAGGTATATGTTCGGTCTTATTTTATGGAGGTGGAATTTACTATGCCTATTCGGCCTTCGGAACAAATGGGGCTGTAATAACATTATTCATTGCAGCCGTCACTACTATTGCTGTCATCATAGGATTTATGCGATCCCGAAGTTTAGACAAAATGTCTCTGCATACCGAAATAAGCTCGGTAGTACCCTCCCCGATAACCCCTGATATTAAAGTCGGTGACATGGGAGTAACACTAAGTAGACTAAACCCTATGGGAAAAATCATCGTGGGAATCCACACCATCGAAGCCCGCACAGATAATGAACTGATTGACGAAGATACACCTGTAAAAATAATCCGCATAGAACCCACTGTAGTCATTGTTTGCAAAGAAACAGAAAATGAAAAAACAGGGAATAATATAAACACTTCTAAACAAAAATAAAATTATGGTAGGATTAAGCGTATTTCTTCTAATTGGCATTATTGCCATACTCGCTGTATTCTTTTACTTCGTACCTTTCCTTTTATGGATTTCGGCACGAGTATCGGGGGTAAGAATCTCTCTTATCCAATTATTCTTGATGAGAATCAGAAAAGTACCGCCACAAGTCATTGTTCGAGCTATGATTGAAGCCCACAAAGCCGGACTTAAAACAATCACGCGTGATGAATTAGAAGCTCACTATCTGGCCGGAGGTCATGTAGAACGCGTCGTACACGCACTCGTATCCGCTTCGAAAGCTAATATAGATTTAGGCTTCCAAATGGCTACCGCTATTGACTTAGCCGGACGCGATGTATTCGAAGCCGTGCAAATGTCTGTCAACCCGAAAGTTATCGACACACCGCCGGTTACAGCCGTGGCCAAAGACGGTATACAGTTAATAGCCAAAGCTCGTGTAACAGTACGGGCAAATATTCGTCAACTGGTCGGCGGTGCAGGTGAAGATACCATATTGGCTCGTGTAGGAGAAGGTATCGTGTCGTCCATCGGCTCGTCCGAGTCCCACAAACAAGTTCTTGAAAACCCGGATTCCATATCCAAACTAGTATTGAAAAAGGGGCTTGATTCAGGAACTGCATTTGAAATCCTCTCCATTGATATAGCCGATATCGACATCGGTAAAAACATTGGAGCCACCTTGCAAATGGATCAGGCACAAGCCGATAAAAACATCGCACAAGCAAAAGCAGAAGAACGTCGGGCCATGGCTATCGCTCTCGAACAAGAAATGAAAGCCAAAGCACAAGAGGCAAGAGCAAAAGTAATCGAAGCCGAAGCCGAAGTTCCCAGAGCTATGGCGGAAGCCTTCCGTTCGGGAAATCTCGGAATCATGGATTATTATAAAATGAAAAATGTCGAGGCAGACACAGCCATGCGTGAATCGATAGCCAAGCCATCGAGTAAACCCGAGAAATAACGAAATCAAGTAATTAGAGAATGAATCGGACATTATAAAAATGTGTATACTCCAAGTAACAGAAAAAAATACTTAGATATACGAAACTTTTTTAGTCCGACGATTGTTATATAAGTAACAAAGAAAAATAAATAATTATGATTTACGAATTGCCTCCATTACCTTATGGTATTAATGATTTAGCCCCTGTAATCAGTCAGGAAACGATAGAATACCATTACGGTAAACATGAACAAACTTATATCGATAACCTAAATAAACTTATCGAAGGAACACCCTTCGCAGACAAGCCTCTCGAAGAAATCATCAAAGAAGCCGACGGAGCTCTATTTAATAATGCCTCCCAAGCATGGAGCCACATATTTTATTTCTTCACATTCTCCCCAAATGGGAAAAAAAGTCCACAAGGGAAGTTGGCAGAAGCTATAAATAAGAAGTGGGGAAATTTCGAAAACTTCCAAAAAGAATTTGAACAAGCAGGGACTACTCTATTTGGATCTGGTTGGGTCTGGTTATCCAAAGATAAAGACGGAAATCTGGTTATCAGTAAAGAAAATAATGCAGGCACTCCTTTGACCAAAGGACTTACTCCTTTGTTAACGTTCGACGTATGGGAACACGCCTACTATATCGACTATCGCAACAGACGAGCAGAGCAATTGCACAACCTCTGGAAAATCGTCGATTGGTCGGTTGTTGAATCAAGATATCTATAATTCGCATAGTCGCGCGTGAGCGTAACTCTATCTAGCACTTTAAAATAAGCATAATGTGATGAATTCTAAAAAAGAGATGCTGCGTGAGCAGCGTCTCTTTTTGCATTTAAAAATTCAAAGATAAATTCATATAGACAAAAAAATCATAGTTTTTCTATACATTTAATAAAAAATTCATATATTTGCTTTTCAATTAGATGTAAAAACTTTATTTTTACTTTATAAATCACAAAAACCAAAGGAGTAAAATGGCTACAAAAAAATTTATCCTTGCAGAAAAAGACATACCACAAGCATGGTATAATGTCATTGCAGACATGCCCAACAAGCCAATGAGTCCATTAAATCCGGCAACCAAATCTCCCCTAGCCGTAGAAGACCTCTATCCGATTTTTGCAGAAGAACTCTGTAAACAAGAATTAAACACTTCCGACGCATGGATAGAAATCCCCGAAGAAGTACGCGATATGTACAAAATATGGCGTCCTACTCCTCTTGTCAGAGCTTTGGGGCTCGAAAAAGCATTGGATACTCCTGCACACATCTATTTCAAGAACGAAAGTGTAAGCCCTGTTGGTTCTCACAAATTAAATTCGGCCATACCACAAGCCTACTATTGTAAAAAACAAGGTATAACCAACATCACAACCGAAACCGGAGCAGGACAATGGGGGGCTGCACTCTCTTTAGCCGCAAAAGTATTCGGATTGGAACTTGCAGTCTACATGGTTAAAGTGAGCTTCCATCAAAAGCCCTATCGACGTTCTATTATGCAAACATTCGGCGCACAAGTTATTGCTTCACCCAGTATGTCGACCAAAGCAGGACGTAAAATATTAACCGATCACCCCAATTATCAAGGAAGTTTAGGTACGGCAATATCTGAAGCGATAGAATTGGCAATGAGTACCCCCAACTGTAAATATACTTTAGGTAGTGTACTCAATCACGTATCTTTACATCAAACAGTAATCGGGCTAGAAGCTGAAAAACAAATGGAAATGGCCGGCGAATACCCCGATATTGTCATCGCTTGCTTCGGAGGTGGATCCAACTTCTCGGGAATTTCATTCCCATTTTTACGCCATAAATTAAAAGAGGGAAAAGACATTCGGTTAATCGCAGCCGAACCTGCGTCCTGTCCCAAATTGACCAAAGGAATTTTTCAATACGATTTTGGAGATGAAGCGGGCTATACACCTCTACTGCCCATGTACACTTTGGGACATAACTTTTCCCCGGCCAATATACATGCAGGTGGACTACGTTACCACGGAGCAGGAACGATCGTTAGCCAACTGAAAAAAGATGGCCTCTTGGAAGCCGTGGACATAGAACAACTCGATACATTCAAAGCAGCTACATTATTCGCTCAATGCGAAGGAATTATCCCTGCCCCGGAATCCTCTCATGCAATCGCCGCCACTATACAAGAAGCACTAAGAGCAAAAGAAGAAGGAAAAGAAAAATGCATCCTCTTCAATCTATCCGGCCACGGGCTCATCGATATGGCTGCCTATGACCAATATTTAGCAGGAGACCTTCTGAACTACAATTTACCAGAAGAAGAAATAGCTAAAAACATCAAGGAGTTAGAAAAAATAATTTAGTCATTCATCTTCAAAACAATAACAATCTTATTCGAGACACTGAAAAAATTTCATACCGAAAGTTTGTTCAATAAAAACAAATCGGTTATATTTGCATCGCTTTTCAAAAAGCGAACGGCGGTTTAGTGTAGTGGCCTAGCACGCAACCCTCTCACGGTTGAGACTCGGGTTCGATTCCCGGAATCGCTACAACAAGGAATAAAACCTCAAAAGATTACGTATTAATCTTTTGAGGTTTTTCTTTTTCAACAAAAGATAGCTATTTCGAGATTTGACAGGTATCGCGAATCTATAAAAAATAGACCTTGCACGGATTGGTTTGAACAATATCCTCCCCTCGATACAAAACAAAAGTATTCTTCTTTTGTTAGAAAATTGAAATGGTTATAAAAAGAAACTCTGGATAATTTGGTTTCTAAACGAATTATACCTATTTTTACTTTTGGTAGAATTAGTACATTTCTGATTTATACCCCAAATATGTTTTATTAAAAAAAATTTTGTATGAAAAAGTACATTTGCACAGCTTGTGAATGGGTTTATGACCCAGCAGTAGGTGATCCTGATGGAGGTATAGCTCCGGGTACTCCATTTGAAGATATTCCAGATGATTGGGTATGTCCAGTTTGCGGACTTGGGAAAGACGCATTCGAAGAAGTAACAGAATAATTTACTTCTTGCTCTCATATGGGGAATCTACATAAAATGTAGATTCCTTTTTATTTATTCCAAAAAGGAAATAAAATAATCAAGTCTATTTACTTTATTTCCCTCTTCCCCAATACAATTTTTTATCATTTTAAATTCTCTACAAAATTGAATATATAAATTTGATACATGAAAATACTTATCATAGAAGACGAACCCTCCTTACGGGAAATTATGCAACGAGCGCTAGTACAGGAGCGCCATGTAGTCGAAACTGCCAGCACTTATTCCGAAGCAGATGCTAAAATCGCAGCTTATAGTTACGACTGTATTTTACTCGATATCATGTTGCCCGACGGGAATGGGCTACAACTACTAAAACACCTGAAAGAGTTACGAAAAAGAGAAAACATCATTATCATATCCGCTCGTGATTCCCTTGATGACAAAATTCTCGGATTGGATATGGGAGCCGATGACTACCTCCCTAAACCATTTCATACAGCCGAACTCTTAGCCCGTATAAAAAGTGTGCTACGGCGAGGAAAAAGCGGTGGAGAAATGGCATTGATCTTAGGGAATGTATCCCTTGAACCCGAGAGCTCCCGGGTGTTGGTCAATAACAAAGAGTTATCCTTATTAAAAAAAGAATTCGACATTCTATTCTATTTCATGCAACGTCCCAATCACTTAGTAGATAAATCGGTCCTTGCCGAAGCCGTATGGGGAGACCATGCCGACCAAGCAGATAATTTTCATTTTGTATATGCTCAAATGAAAAATTTACGTCGCAAACTTATTGATGCAGGAGCCAACATAGAAATAAAAGCCATATATGGATTTGGATACAAACTCGTTCCGCCAATCGAATAAAATCACCGTCTCATGAAACTCATATACCGTATAGCTTTACGTTTATCTTTAATTTTGATTCCGCTCATGGCGCTTTGGGCAACTCTCTTCTATTTTATGATGGTAGAAGAAATCAACGACGAAGCCGATGATACGCTGGAAGATTATTCCGAATTGATAATTATACGCATGCTTGCCGGCAGAGAATTGCCTTCCTTAAATAGTGGATCTAATAATAGTTATTCCATAACTCCCATTGACGAAGCCTATGCTTCATCAAAACCCCATATCGAATATTACGATGCCGAAGTCTACATTCCAGAAAAAGAAGAGACAGAACCAGCACGCATCCTCTCCACCATTTTCTTAGATAATGATGATAATTACTATGAACTGAAAGTCGCCATACCGACTTTCGAAAAAGACGATTTGGTCAGGACTATTTTATTTTGGATCATACTCCTCTACTTCGTACTTCTCATAACGATAATAGGATCGACAATATGGATTTTCCACTGCAGCATGCGCCCGCTGTATGCACTGTTACACTGGCTCGACAATTACACACCGGGCAGACGCAATACACCAGTACCCAACGACACGAATATTTCAGAATTTCACAAGCTCAATGTAGCAGCACAAGAAGCGGCAAATCGTTCGGAAGAACTTTTCGAGCAACAAAAACAATTTATAGGGAATGCCTCTCATGAACTACAAACTCCCTTAGCCATTTTAGGGAATCGTCTCGAATGGCTGCTCGATAACACAGAACTCAATGAAACACAAATAGAAGAACTATTCAAAATGCAAAGAACATTAGGGCATATAGTTCGACTCAATAAAACGTTACTACTACTTACAAAAATTGAAAACGGACAATTCCCCGAGAGCACAAATATAGATTTAGCTTTTATAATTAAAGAACAAATCTCTCTATACAACGAAATATACTCATCACGAAATATTTCCTATACAATAAACATTCCTGAAACATTCATTGTTTTAATGAATGAGTCTTTGGCCTCTACATTAATTACCAATTTACTTAAAAATGCATATGTACATACAACACAAGACAGCAATATCGAAATCACTCTTATCAATCGCACCCTGACAATTGCCAATGATGGAACAACGCCTTTGGACACCGAACACATATTCGAAAGATTTTATCAGGGAAGCAAAAAAGAAGGTTCTACCGGATTAGGCTTGGCTCTGGTAAAAGCGGTTTGTCGATATTACAATCTGCATATAGAATATCAGTTCAAAGAGTCGAAGCACTATTTCTCCATTACTTGGCCATAAACTAAAAAAAACGTTTTTTTTCAAATAATATCCCAGAATTTCAAATTCATTTCAAAATTGCTCCTAATCTTTGTATCATCAAATTAAAACAATGTCTAACTAATAATTTTTGAATGTTATGAAAAAGCTAATGATTCTTACAACAATTCTAATGGCTCTTGGTATTTCTACGGCTTGCGCCGATAACGACAAACCCATTGCTGTTACCCAATTACCTCAAAAAGCACAGCTGTTCATCAAGACACATTTCCCGAAAGAGAAAGTCGCTTTGGCAAAACTCGAACGGGATTTTCTGGAAACCCGTTATGAAGTTGTTTTCACCAATGGTTCCAAAGTCGAATTTTTAAAAGACGGTGAATGGAAAGAAGTTGAATGTAAATATTCGACAGTGCCAACAGCTATCATTCCTGCACAAATTGCAAGCTATGTATCCCAAAACTATCCAGATACACAAATTGTACAAATCGATAGGGACAAAAGAGATTATGAAGTGAAACTTACGAATCGATTAGAGCTTACATTCGATTTAAATTTCAACCTAATCGACATAGATGACTAATACGTTAGTCTCAACCGATTTTAACTTACCCACCTTATTGAAATAAGGTGGGTAAGTTTTTTAAATAACTCAAATAAAACTCTACTGCCTAAAAAAATACCGTTGGAGAGTTCCTCTCCAACGGTATTAAAAACAAACTATACTTATATACTTATTTGATAATATCCAAGTGCTTGAAACACTTTTCGATTTTTTCAAGAGCCACATCTACTTGTGCCCGTGTATGCGTAGCCATCAGAGAAAATCTTATCAACGTATCCTTAGGCGCAACAGCCGGAGAAACAACCGGATTGACAAAAATACCCTCATCAAACAAATCGCGAGTTACCCGGAATGTTTTCTCATTATCACGAATAAACAACGGAATAATAGGCGTACATGTATTCCCTATCTCACAACCTATACGTCTGAATCCTTCCAAAGCATAATTCGTCACGTCCCACAAGTTGGCTATACGTTCCGGTTCACTCTCCATAATATCCAAAGCAGCACCCACCGCCGCAGTCGAAGCCGGTGTAATACTTGCACTGAAAATATAGGAACGAGAGTTATGACGTAAATAATTTGCCGTTACCTTATCCGTAGCGATAAAACCGCCCAACGAAGCAAATGATTTACTGAACGTACCCATAATGAGATCCACATCATCGGTCACACCAAAATGGTCGCATGTTCCACGTCCGTCTCGTCCGAAAACACCTATACCATGTGCTTCATCGACCATCACTGCTGCATTATACTGCTTAGCCAGACGTACGATTTCAGGGAGATTGGCTACATCGCCTTCCATAGAAAACACGCCATCGGTCACTATCAATTTCACCTTATCGGGATTGCAATTACGCAACTGGTCCTCCAACGATTGCATATCGTTATGGCGATATTTCACCGGAGTAGAGAAAGACAAACGACGACCTTCGATTATCGAAGCATGATCGAGTTCGTCCCATAAAATATAGTCTCCGCGTCCAGTGACACAAGAGACTACCCCCAAATTGACTTGAAATCCAGTTGAATAAATAATGGCTTCTTCTTTCCCTACGAACTTAGCCAACCGATGTTCCAACTCCTCATGAATGTCCAATGTTCCATTCAAGAATCGGGAACCGGCACAACCCGTACCATATTTACGGATAGCGGCAATAGCAGCCTCTTTAATTTTTGGGTGATTGGTAAGACCTAAATAACTGTTCGAACCGAACATTAAAACTTTTTTGCCGTTGATTAAGACCTCGGTGTCCTGATCGCTTTCTATTTTACGAAAATAAGGATAAACACCAAGGGCTTTGGCCTTCTGCGGAGCATCATACTTCGACAGTTTTTCTTGCATCAATTTCATAGTTTATGCTGAATGTGTATTTGTTATAAACTATCTGCACTATTTCTAGTCATGATATACCTTGAAAATGCAGGTTGCAAAGATAACATAAATATCCGAAAGGAAATCATTTTTCACTTAAAAAAGTATCTATCGAAACGAATTTTTCTTACAGATGCAAACTTTTTATCACCTTCTTTTTTAAGAATAAATCTTAGCTTCACAAACAGAAAATTTTTATACCATTAAAAATCAGATTTATAAAATGAGATGAAATCGCAAGGAGCAATCCTTTTATAATAAAATCTACTTCTTATTACCAAGAATTTGAAAAAAATTGCGAAATTTGCCGATTGTAAACTCAAAAGACAGAGAACAATATGAAATTCTCAGCACGACAAATAGCAGAATTCCTGCATGGAGAGTTGGTTGGAAATCCCTCGGTAGAAGTCAATAACCTGTCTAAAATTGAAGAAGGAACACCCGGTACTCTCTCTTTCCTTGCCAATCCCAAATACACGCACTATATATACCAAACTCACGCTAGCATAGTTCTGGTACATAAAGACTTTGAGCCGGAGCATCCTATCGAAGCCACTCTTATCAAAGTCGATGACCCATATGCCTGTTTAGCGATGCTTCTCAATTTGGTAAATGAAGCGACTATCGCCAAACGTGGTATTGAACAACCCAACTATGTCTCCTCGTCGGTCACACTCCCCGACGATATCTATTTAGGAGCGTTCGCCTATATCGGAGAGCGAGTAAAAATAGGTAAAAACGTAAAAATCTATCCTCAAACCTATATCGGGAATGATGTAGTTATCGGCGATAACGTTACCATTTTTGCAGGAGTAAAAATCTATCACAGCTGTGTCATCGGCAACAATTGTATTCTACATGCAGGAACCGTTATCGGAGCCGACGGATTCGGATTCGCACCCCAAGCCAACGGGGAATATGCGAAAATCGCTCAAATAGGAAACGTCGTACTCGAAGACAACGTCGAGATCGGAGCCAATACAACAATAGACCGAGCTACAATGGGTTCTACGATTATCAAAAAAGGTGTGAAACTCGACAACCTGATACAAATCGCACATAACGTCGAAGTAGGAGAACACACGGTTATTGCGGCCCAAGCGGGAATTGCCGGTTCGGCAAAAGTCGGCAGCCACGCTATGATAGGCGGTCAAGTAGGAGTCGCCGGGCATATCAAACTGGGAGACCGAATTCAAGTCGGAGCCCAATCGGGTATACCCAATCATGTCGAGAACGACGCTGTAATCATGGGATACCCTGCTGTTCCTTCCAAAGAATTTGCCAGACAAGTCGTTTATGTAAAACGGCTTCCCGAACTTACTCGTACGGTGAAAGCTCTCGAAAGGGAGATAGAAGCATTAAAAGAACAATTGAAAAATAAATAAACTATAATATCGATGAAACAAAAGACTCTAAAAAACAGCTTTTCGGTCAGCGGTAAAGGATTACATACCGGATTGAATATTACGGCCACGTTCCTACCGGCCCCCGAAAATCACGGATACAAAATACAACGCGTCGACCTCGAAGGGCAACCGGTCATCGAGGCATTAGCCGAAAACGTAGTAGAAACAAGCAGAGGAACGGTCATAGCCGACGGAGATGTAAGAATAAGCACGATCGAGCATGCGATGGCTGCTTTGTATGCAGCAGAAATAGACAACTGTCTCATTCAGGTAAATGCACCCGAAATGCCCATTCTCGATGGAAGTGCCGCTGTTTACGCCGAAGAAATAGAGCGCTGTGGACTCGAAGAACAAAATGCCGAACGGGAATATTATCTTATCAAATCAAAAATCGAAATCCACGACGAAGAAACCGGTTCTTCAATCGTAGTATTACCAGACGATGAGTTTAGTATCAACACGCTCATCTCATTCGACTCTCCTATCTTGAACAATCAATTCGCCAGTCTCGACGATCTGCACGATTTCAAAAAAGAAATTGCCGGGGCTCGCACATTCGTTTTCGTACGAGAAGTAGAACCGCTGGTAAAAAATAATCTCATCAAAGGAGGAGATTTGGACAATGCAATCGTTATCTACGATCAAAAAACCTCACAAACCGAACTCGACAGGCTTGCCGACCTTTTAAACGTTCCTCACAAACACGTCGATGAATTGGGGTACATCAACAACAAACCGCTCGAATTCGAGAACGAACCGGCCCGTCATAAACTCCTCGACATTTTAGGGGATATAGCACTGGTTGGTAAACCCATAAAAGGTCGTATCATCGCCACTCGACCCGGGCATAAAATCAACAATCAATTCGCTCGGCTCATTCGCAAAGAAGTCCGTCGCCAAGACATTCAATGTCCCGCCTACAATCCCAATAAAGAGCCGCTTATGGACGTCAATCGTATCCGTCAGTTGCTCCCCCACCGCTATCCCTTCCTATTGGTCGATAAAATTATCGAAATGGGGACACGCCACATCGTGGGTATAAAGAACGTTTCGGGTAACGAACCTTTCTTTCAAGGGCATTTCCCTGCCGAACCCGTTATGCCGGGTGTTCTTTTGGTCGAAGCTATGGCTCAAACCGGAGGTTTGCTGGTATTAAGCACCGTCGACGAACCGGAACGCTATTCGACCTATTTCATGAAAATAGACAATGTCAAATTCCGCCAGAAAGTCGTACCGGGAGATACCGTCATATTCCACTTATCTCTGATGACCGAAGTGCGTCGGGGATGCGCCTATATGAAAGGATATGCTTTTGTCGGCGAGCGCATTGTCACTGAGGCCGAATTCATGGCACAGATTATCAAGAATAAATAAATCTAAAAAGCAAATAAATGAAACAACCGTTAGCATACGTTCATCCCGACGCAAAGATTGCGAATAACGTAGTAATCGAACCATTCGTAACCATAGACAAAAATGTAATCATCGGCGAAGGAACACAAATAGGTTCCAACGTTACTATTCTGGAAGGTGCGCGTATTGGCAAAAACTGCAAAATATTCCCGGGAGCGGTTATCTCGGCGATTCCTCAGGACTTGAAATTTCAAGGAGAAGACACGACCGTGGAAATAGGCGACAATACGACACTGCGCGAATGTGTCACCGTAAACCGGGGAACCGCTGCCAAAGGAAAAACCATAGTGGGAAGTAACTGTTTGATTATGGCTTACTCACACATCGCCCACGACTGTGTTGTCGGAGATAACGTCATTATATCCAACGCTACGCAAGTGGCCGGAGAAGTAATTATCGATAACTATGCTGTGATTGGCGGCGGGAGCCTCATTCATCAGTTCAGCCACATCGGCGCACATGTGATGGTACAAGGAGGTTCTCTCATTAACAAAGATATACCGCCCTACATCAAAGCCGGCCGCAATCCCATATCCTACGCCGGAATAAACTCCATCGGGCTCCGTCGGCGCAATTTCAGCAACGAAACCATTTGCAATATCCAAGAAATCTATCGTTACTTATATCTATCCGACATGAATAATAGCGACGCGATAGAACGTATCGAGGCAGAACTGCCCGCAACCAAAGAACGGGACGAAATCGTATTGTTCGTCCGCAATTCAAAACGGGGTATCATTAAAGGATATCTATAATAATATCTACCAATTTATATCAGAGATGAAAGAGCCGATACGTGATGTACCGGCTCTTTCTTATTTTCCCCATGTTAAAAACTCAACCTCAATCCCAATCCACCGGTTTCGGGAACAACCATACTCAATTCATACGATGTAGCTTGCGACTTAATTCCACCATTCGCATTATAAATAGACGCTACGCTTTTCACATCGGCGCGTGCTTTTTTCCACAAAAATACCCCACCAACGATACATCCAACTCCTGCTATACCACCTATCGCAAGTCCTTCAACCGCTCCAACAGATCCAGCAATTACGCCAGTGACGACAGCACAGCCTCCATTGGCTATCAAGACCCATGCCCATACATTTTTTCGCTTGGCCCCTTTATAATAATCATACGCAAATTCTCTACCTATCGACAACCTACGTATCTCTTCTTTCGTCAGTTTTTGCGCTCCCCTATACAGACTTAAACCTTTTGCCTGTATCTCTTCACCCGAAAGAATATTCGAATCTGTTCCCGAAAAAGAATTGGAGGAATTATTCCCAGCCGTAGCAGCTTCCATACTTTGCGTTGGCAAAGCCATCTGAACAGGTTCCTCTGTTGGCGATTCCGACATGACTGCCAATCCCTGTTTCACCGCCATACCGGCTTCCAACGGGGAAAGAGATGGTTCACTCAATCGAGTCCGGGTATAATCGCTACCGGCTTCCACAACTTCGAGCGATGCAACCTGCTCCCCTTCTCTGAGGATATGTTTGCCGGTCACCGGGTGAACAAAATAGCTATCTTTGGAATAGACCTCCAACTTACTATTCGGCCATATTTCCTCCTCCGTCAAATCGATATACACATCTGTACCGTCTATCGCAACGATATGACCCACGTTAGCCGAGGAATCCACAGCCATTTCGATACGTTTCAACGGCATGCCCACCTGTATGGACTCCAATGTCTGTGACGGAACAGATTTGGCAGTCGAATAATCTCCGAAAACATCTTTCACTATTAACGAAGAAATTCGTTTACTCTCTTTCCTTATCCGTTTCTTGGTAACCGGATGCACGAAATAACCGGGTTTGGAACAGACCTCCAATATATCCCCCTTTGCAATTTTTCCTTCTGCCAAATCGATATATACGTCATCTCCCTCTACCGCAATCACATAACCGTCTGCCGATGTTTGTGCTTGTGTCGTCCATGCGACCGCCATACACAACGACAAAAACAATCCACACTTATTTCTCTTTCTCATATCTGTTTTATTTATGCTATAAATATTTTTCAAAATGTCAATCGCACACCCAAGCCTCCGGTTGCAGGAGCGACCAAACTCAAACGACAGGCATAGTCGCTCTGCTTACTCATAGTATTATAGTCTCGGGCTATTTTTTTTATGCTTATAGCAGATGCAATCTCCAAACCTGCGCCTATCAACATGATACCGCCACCAATCGGACTCACTATATAAAAAAATTCACCATACTCATCAAAAATTCCACTACCAGCACCAATAGCCCCCAACACTATCAAACCCCAGCCCCAATTACTCATCGACTTCGCAGATTTATAGCGAAAATACAAGTTAGAGTGGTCGGCAAACAACATACGGGCATCGTCTTTGGAAATCTTCTCCGTTCCCATATATAAACTAAAACCTCTGGCTTTCATCTCATCGCCATAATTTCCGAATCCGCTGGCGCTACCCATTACCCGGCTCTTGGCATCTCCATTGAAATATTGGTTCAGGTTACGACCTATCCCGATGAACGCTTTCTGTATCGCCTGACCGGTAACCGTCTGTTTGAAACCATCGGCGCCGCCGTTCAACTGCGCGCCGCCCAATGCGCCGTATTCCATCGACAACTGCGACTTTCCTTTCGCTTTCCCCGTCCCGCTACTCATAAACAAAACCTCGCCGGTCTGCAAATCGACAACCCGGGCGGTAATACTTACCGAAGCTGTCAAGGTAGCCACCTCCACATTCGACATGTATTGTGCTCCGAGATTTTTTCCGAAACCGGCCTGAAAAGCCCCCATAATCGACGCCAAAGGAATACCCGTTCTCACATTGACCACATCGGGCTTCTGCATGGTCACCTGAACTACATATTGAGCCCCGGCTATTTTCCCCCGCTGTATCGCGGTATTGGGATCTATGTAACTCCCGGTCAAATCGGTCTCGTCCATTTGCATTCCCATCACCGTACGATCGAGTAGCCGAACCTTGTCGCAAAACATCAATTGCTCCATCAACAAATCGGACACATACGTTCCGAAATACCCCACACCGACCACATCGTTCACCTGTGCCGGAGCCACAAATACCGAGACCTTTTCGTCTGTCGTTCTGACCGGATCAACCGATAAAACAGAAGGGCGATTCTCCTTAGCAGCCGGGGGCCCATATACATCGCTCGACGATTCCGAATGACTCGACTGGGACATCGCATTACATTGAACGGACATTCCCACTTCTACCTTCGACAGACTTTGTGCTGGAACGGCCTTTGCCAGAGAATAGTCGGTATACACTTTTACGACTTCGAGCGAAGCAACTTGCGACGGTTCTCTCTTTAATCGTTTCTTAGTAACCGGGTGAATGAAATAGCCCTCTTTTGAATAAACGGCCACCTTATCTCCCGGCTTTACTTTCCCGGCCGCTAAATCGATATAAACTTTTTCGCCTTCGACAGAAATTACATACCCGGCCGCTTCGTTCTGCGCTTGTATCGTACCGCCTGCTGCCATCGAAAAAACGAGAAATACGATACAGATAATACATTTTATCTTCATACCTGCTACATCGTCCTGTCCCCCTTCGAACGAATTTAAAATAAAAAAGCGTAGGGAACATTCTGCTTATTTTCACGGAGGTATCGCCAAACACCCATTCACGAAATAAACAGCCCACCCCACGCCTTGCCGGTATAACCTCACCCCTTGCTGGGGTGGTATAGGCAAGCATGAGCGTTTTGTGACTGCTCTATCCTTCGTGAATTGAAAATTGGCGATTTTCCATGAAAGGATAAGCAAAAACGCTTTTATCAAAAAAGGTTATCGAACAAAGCCACAGCTCACATTCGACACCGCAAATGTAGTGCAAACCAGAGACAAATGCAAGTTATGTTTGCGATTTGTTAAAAAAGTCCCCAAACTCATACACACTATAATATATAATTTTATTGCATTATTTTAAATAAAATATTTTAGAATTAGAATCTATTAAATATATTTGCAATTATATTATTAATGGAATTTCCGAAAACCATCAAAAGAGTAGGAAAAACAAAACAAGCAATGTTATGAAGAAAATTTTCTTAGTGGCAGCTATGGCAGCCGTAGTACTGACTAGTGTAAACGCACAAAACAAGTACAAACCCGAAAACATGAGTTTCTCGACAGAATTGAACTATTCGCCCGGCGGAGCTACTACTGACGGACAATTTTCATTACCCGACTACGGCGCCAAAGTTCGTTTGCATTTAAACGAAAAAATGGCTGTTCGCTTGAAACTGGGATTAAACACATCTACCGATAAAGATGTCACCTATTACGAAAGCCCGACAGACCAAAAAGAGTACGAAAGAAACAGCAAAGAATCTATCACTACATTTTCGATTATGCCCGGTTTTGAGTATCACTTCACCAAATACGAAAGAATCTCTCCGTATGTGGGCGGTGAAATTGGCCTATTGACTTCTACCGCTAAAACAAAAACCGACAACACCGAAAACGACGATAAGACAGAGTCCAAACGTCCCGGTCTGGGATTTGGCGTAAATGTATTTACAGGTGTAGATGTTTATCTGTGCAAAGGCCTGTATTTAGGATTCGAACTTGGATTGGGTTACGACTCTATGAACTACAAAAGAGGAACTACCACAACTGTCTCAGGATCGACGACCACCGAAACAGACGGTACTACTTCTAATTTACAAAGCAGATTTGGATTCCATGCGACTCCGTCGTTACGCGTCGGCTGGAATTTCTAATATACGAAATGAGTTAACCCCTCCGTTACTACGTGCCACCTCCCCTATATTTTGTTTGACAACAAAACACAGAGGAGGAGGGTGAGATGTATCCCCCTTCTCCCCTGCCGTGTCCCGTAGCATTACGGGGTGCTGCGAAGTGGTATAGGGGAGACACCGAAGAAACGATAGTTTCTGAGGAGAGGGGTTAGAAATATAAAAAACCCCTCTGATTTCCCATCATACACGAGGCATATCAGAAAGATATGCCTCGTCCTTTTTTTGAGGACTTAATACAAACCTCAAATAACAACGACCTCTTATACTTATCCGCAAGTTATTCCCTGAATATCGATTATAATCATGAAATTTTATAGGCTTTATTTGGCAGGAGAAAGATTTTTAGTACTTTTACATACCGAAAAAAAGAACCTAATTACAAAAAAATTATGATATATAAATTCAGAATTGTTTCAGACGAAGTCGACAATTTCAAACGGGAAATATGCATCGATTCCGATGCTTCTTTTCTCGAACTGCACGATGCCATACTCGATTCTGTCGGCTTTTCTAAGGATCAAATGACCTCATTCTTCATTTGTGACGACGATTGGGAGAAAAAAACAGAAATTACCCTGATGGACATGGGGAAAGATTCTGACGAAGATACGTGGATCATGGCGTCTACAAAACTAAGCGACCTCATCGAAGACGAAGGCCAACGATTAGTTTTTGTATTCGATTACATGACCGACCGCATGTTTTTTATGGAATTGAAAGAGATCGAACCGGGAAAAGATTTAGAGACCCCGGTCTGCACACGTAAGGAAGGCAATCCTCCCCAACAAACGATGGATTTCGAAGAACTAGAAAAAAAGAATGTCGCGAATAATTCTTCCGACTTCGATGAAACCTTTTACGGAGATGAAACCTTCGATCCCTCGGAACTCGACGAAGAAGGATTTGCCGATCTGAATATGGACGACGAATACAACAATATGTAACAAAAACGACAATTCAATAAAAACGAGGAGAATACGGTATTCGTATTCTCCTCGTTTTTTATTCTACAATCGTAACGGTGACACGACGAGCACCTCCGCCGTTACGGAACTCACACAAATAGATACCCTGCCACGTACCCAAATCAAGGGCTCGGCCTCTTATCGGAATAGTCAAAGAAGCTCCCAATAAAGATGCTTTGATATGTGCCGACATATCGTCGTCTCCTTCGTATATATGTTTAAAATAAGAAGCCCCATCAGGCACGATTCGGTCGAAGAAGGCTGCAAAGTCCAAACGGACGTCGGGATCGGCATTCTCATTGATTGTCAATGCAGCCGAAGTATGCTTGATAAAAAGGTTCAGCAAGCCGTTTTCCGGCAACTGAGGGAGACGAGACAAAAGCTCTTGGGTTATCAAATGATACCCTCTCCCGTAATGCGGTAATCTTATCTCCATTATCTTAACCATCGCTTCATAATTTAATTATTCTACAAATATAATCGACTCAGTGGAAAATCAGCAGGGAATTTATAAACCACTATCGAAGATATATTTTAAATCTCCGCATCTGTGTTTTGTTGTCAAACAAAATAAGGGGAGGTGTCCGTAGGACGGAGGGGTTAAACACTTATGACGAATAGATTAAACTCTACAAAATCCTATGACAGCATTCCCGATGTCTCATCGAAGTGACTGAAACGTGGTTATTGCCCCAAAATTCATCGTTGAAATTTAGGACTCCCTCACAAATTTTCTACTGAACCATTATAATCATATTCCGACAATAAAACAATCCACACCGAAACTTGTTATATCCATATAAATAAAAATACCCCACATAACAAAGCCTAATTTAATTTTAAAACTATATGGATATAATCATTCATTTTTTCCGCAGCTATCCCGAGATGGCGATTTTTCTCACTCTGGGTATCGGTTTTTGGGTAGGAAGTCTCAAATACAAAAACTTCTCTTTGGGAACCGTCACTTCGGTTTTATTAGTAGGTGTATTGGTAGGACAAATGAACATCGATATTCCCGGTCCACTCAAATCGGTATTTTTCCTGCTATTCCTATTTGCTATCGGATATAGCGTAGGTCCTCAATTTTTCCAATCCTTACGCAGCGACGGAATCCATCAAGTTATATTCGCTTGTATATTCGGCATTGTCTGTATAGGTTCTACCTACTTAATTGCCAAAATCATGGGTTATAATGCAGGTATGACCATAGGTCTGTTTGCCGGAGCACAAACCATATCGGCAGCCATCGGAGTTGGAACAGACACCATCGGTACTCTTGGAATTTCAGCAGAAAAACAACAAGAATGGTTGAATATCATACCGGTTTGCTATGCCGTCACTTACATTTTCGGAACCATAGGCTCGGCTTACATCTTAGGTACACTCGGTCCTCGGTTACTCGGTGGACTCGAAAAAGTAAAAAACGATACCCGGGCACTTGAAAAAGAACTGAAACAAGACAACGAAGAAAACGATCCGGCACTCATGAATGCCAACCGACCGGTTGTATTCAGGGCCTACAAAATAGAATCGGACTGGTTCAAAACTCCACAAACGGTAAAAGAAATAGAAAAACATATTAAGGAGATGGGAAGAAGAGTCTTCGTCGAACGTGTCCGAATCGATGGAGAAGTCCTCGACATAACCCCAAAAACAGTTCTTAAACAAGGTGATGAAGTGGTTTTAAGCGGAAGACGGGAAACCATCATAGAAGACGAAAGCTGGATAGGGCCAGAAATTTTCGATCCAGAACTATTGGACTTCCCCGTGGAAGATATTTTCGTACTACTTACCAACAAAGAACTTCATAAAAAAACAGTTCGTCATCTCCGTTCGTTACCCTGTATGCACGGAATCATTATCAAACAGATAAAGCGTTCGGGCGTAGAAATACCGGTCTATCCGAAAACTGTATTGTATAAAGGCGACACACTGGAAATCGTAGGACTAAAACGAGAAATAAGCGAAACAGCCCCCACCTTAGGATATGTCGACCGGCCTACCAATAAAACCGATATGATATTCGTAGGTCTCGGTATCCTCATCGGCGGTATCATCGGAGCTCTAACCATTCATTTAGGTGGTGTTCCTATCAGTTTGAGTACAAGTGGCGGAGCTCTACTCTCCGGGTTATTCTTCGGTTGGTTACGCACCAAACACCCGACCTTCGGACGAGTTCCCGAACCAGCAGTTTGGATATTCAATAACTTAGGTTTGAACATGTTCATCGCTGTTATAGGAATAACCGCGGGCCCCACGTTCCTGTCCGGAATCCGTGAAGCAGGTTTCATGCTATTCATTGCCGGAGTTTTAGCCACTACAATACCGTTATTATTAGGATTGCTTATCGGTGCGAAAGTATTCAAATTCCGACCAGCTATAAATTTAGGCTGCTGCGCGGGAGCCCGTACCACAACTGCGGCGTTGGGAGCTATCCAAGAAAGTCTTGGAAGCACGTTACCGGCTATGGGATACACGGTAACTTATGCTATCGGTAATACTCTGCTCATTTTAGGGGGCGTCGTCTTAGTCCTTCTCTCTGCATAAACAAAAGACATATATATAAACAAATACTCGTAACAATTATGAAAAGTCAAGAAAAACTGCCTCGTGCCATGGCCGATTACGGCAAAAGATTCGAACAAGGACTGGAACAGATGAGTCCCTTCGAAATAAAAAACGATCTAATTTCCTATGCCAAAGAGTGCGACCAGAAAGCCGTCTGCCAATTCTTAAATGCAGGTCGTGGAAATCCTAATTGGATAAACACAGTCGCTAGGGAGGCCTTTTTCCTCTTAGGTACTTTTGCTGTCGAAGAAGCAAAACTCACATTTGAACTTCCCGAAGAAGGTATCGCCGGAATGCCTCAAAAAGAAGAAATAGCCAAACGGTTTGAAAATTTTCTCAAACAACACGAAAAAACACCGGCTGCACATTTGTTGAACGAAAGTGTTCAGTTTCTCACGAAAGAAGGCATAAATGCCGATGATTTGATTCATGAATGGGTCGATGGCATCATAGGCGACCAATATCCCGACCCGGACCGTATACTCAAATACACAGAATTGATCGTTGAAAAGTATTTAATACAAGAAATGTGCGACCGACAAACACCTCCCGACCACTACGATCTTTTCGCGACAGAAGGTGGAACCGCTGCTATGTGCTATCTTTTCAATTCGCTGAAAGCAAATAAACTGTTATCACAAGGTGACCGAATAGCTCTCATGACTCCTATCTTTACGCCTTATATCGAAATTCCCCAACTAAAAGAATTTAATTTCGACGTAGTCAATATACAAGCCTCACAACTGACAAAAGAAGGCTATCATACTTGGCAATATCCCGAGAATGAATTAGATAAGCTAAAAGACCCTTCTATAAAACTGCTCTGTTTGGTCAACCCGAGCAATCCTCCCTCATACAGTTTAGATGAAGCGACCCACAAGAGAATAATAAAAATCGTACGGGAAAACAATCCCAACCTCATGATTATAACCGACGATGTATATGGCACATTCGTGCCCCATTTCCGTTCTCTTATGTATGAACTTCCCTATAACACGGCTTGTGTATATTCTTTCTCAAAATATTTCGGGGCCACCGGTTGGAGATTAGCGACTATCGCTATTGCCCGACACAACGTATTCGATGCTCAAATAGCGCTTCTTCCCGAAAAACAACGAAAAGAACTACACGACAGATACGATAGTATCAACCTCAATCCCGACAAGATTTTATTTATCGATCGATTGGTCGCCGACAGCAGGTTGGTAGCACTTAACCACACGGCAGGATTATCCACACCTCAACAAATACAAATGTCACTCTTCGCTCTCTTCTCTCTTTGCGATATGCAAGACAGATACAAAAACAAATTGCAGAAGATGATAACCAATAGACTGACGGCCATGTGGGAAAAGACCGGGTTCAAATTACTTCCCGATAGCTTGCGGGCCGGATACTATTCCGAAATCGATATTATGGTATGGGCAACCCAATTATATGGAAAAGATTTTGCCGAGTATCTCGAAAAAAATTACGAACCACTCGACTTTGTCATTAGATTAGCCAAAGAAGCCGGTGTAGTCGTTCTGAACGGTGATGGATTCGATGGACCTCGATGGTCTATACGAGTATCGTTAGCAAATCTCGATGAAATGAATTACCGAAAAATCGGGACAATTATCGGACATACATTGGAAGAATATGCCCAGAAATGGAAAAATGAAACGACCAAAAAAGAACCCGTTATTTACTAATTAATTTAGATGCAAAAGCCGGAATTTAACCCACCAGCAAAAACGTTTCAGCCAGGAGGTTGATTCCGGCTTAAAATGAACAGTTACATCACAACTTTCTCGACTAAAAAACAGAATGTATGATGAAGAAACCAACGCCATGTGATATTCGAATTTCTCCATACCGTATATATTACGCAACAAAATGGTACGAAACGGATTATCTTCACTCATCTGGCCGAATGTCATAGACACATCGTCGACGGTAATACCGTATGAATCGCCGCAAATAGATACAAATTCATCGATATTCAACTCGGAAAAATTTCGCGGAGGTTTTGAATATTTCTTATACAAAGCCCTTATTATATATTTAGAAATCATAGCACTATAAAAATATCTACCAAAGCTCTTTTAATCTACGGAATAAATATAAGCAGGAATAAGAATACACCCTAATTATCATTTAATTTTTTTCTATGAATTAATATGCACAAACAATCGTTCATAAATATTAACCTATAAACTATAAATAAAAATAACTTTCTACATTACAAGTAATTATAAAAACATATCGTCTAGAATTTCTCATTTTTCCTATATTTGATTTACTCTTTCCCGAAGGCATTGTATATCATAACTTCCCGGTGATTGATACAAACGCAACCCAAACTCGGCTGTCACGGCTATGGTATGGTCGATCAAATCTGCTACAACGGCCTCATACATCTTCCATGTTTTCTCCGCAGAGAACAAGTAAAGTTCTACCGGAAGTCCTCGCTCCGCCATAGGCAGATAACGTACCATATAAAGCATATCGGGATTGGATTTTCCCATTTGACGTATATAGTTTTCCAAATAAACTCTGAACAACATACTATTCGTAACCCTAAGTTCCTCTGCCAAAAAAGAATTCCCAGAGTTGCAAGCCTGTTGAATAGAGTGTAACCGCTGAACAACGAACTCACCGATCAAAAAATGATCCTTAAATCGAAGTAAATCCTCTTCACGGAGAAAAGAAATACTATTTATATCCAAAAGTATCTGCCGGGAGATACGACGCCCCCCTCCTTCAAACATACTTCGCCAATTGGTAAAAGAGCCTGTCACCAAAGCGTATGGCGGAATAGTGGTCGTCGTATTATCAAAATTCAAAACTTTTACTGTATTGAGAGTCACATCTTGTACGATACCGTTAGCATTATATGCCGGAGCCGTTATCCAATCTCCTTTATGTAACATATTATTTGCCGAAAGCTGTATTCCGGCTACAAACCCCAATATCGTATCCCTAAAAATCAACATGAGAATAGCTGCAGATGCACCCAATCCGGCAAACAAACGAGCAGGAGATTGATCTATAATTGTTCCTATTATACTGATAAAACTAATTGAAAATAAGATAACCTGTATGGTCTGCACACCGCCCTTTATGGGATAATGGCGTAAACTTTCCTTTTCATTAAAAATATCGAGAAATGCATTCAGCACACCATTCAAGAATCGAAGAATAAGAGCTATGATATAAACCTTGCATATACGATCGATAAGTATATACCAACTACTCTCTATATCAAACGCCGAAGGCAAAAATGCATATAGAATAAAAGCTGGAGCCAACGCAGCCAGCCTCGACACCACCTTCTTGTCATATAAATGATCGTCCCATTCAAATTTTGTACGGCGAATGATTGGAAGTAGCAATCTATTTATTAGCAACTTACAAAGCGCATCGCACAAAATGGCTATCAAAACGATCAAGATTACATAAACCACATTATGCCCTGCTTCCGTATTGGCAGAAAATAGATTGGCAACATCGTGCAATATCTTCTCTATTGATTCCAACATACCCATATCGTCATTCTGCAACTGGTTGAGACTCTATTTTCTTTTCTTTTTTCCCGAAAGAAAATCGATAACCTACCGTATAAGTAAATCCAAACGGGGAACTATCCGTTCCAAATCCCGGTATATACCACGGTTGAGAATAAGTATTCTTTTTATGGCTGAACATCAATCGATAACGAACAGTCCATCCCATATAAAAATTTTTATACACTTGCACCCGAAGCCCTCCCAACAACTCACCCCAGTGAGCCCATGATTTCTGTCCGGTAATTTGTAGTTTTTCAGACTCGCCCCAATAAGGTGACTCTACTAAAATATTATCTATATCATACGTAAAAAAAGAAAAGCCATACCGAATACCGATATAGAAAAAACTCATTGCCGTTTTATTATATCCGAAATTGTAGTTCATTCCTACACGGTTATAAAGAGAAGCTTTATTCCTGTATGTAAAGTTCAATCCCTCGGGAGTATTATCGGCATGTCCTATACCGATTTCCCATACTGGAAAAAAACGATTATGCAAATCCAATTCTGCCGCTATTTCATAATTGCCATAACTTTGTCCGAATAGATTTGCGATCCCGTCAAGAATGTTGACATTTACGGAGAGACCATTAAACAAGGGATAAAGATACCCCTTTATTTCTGGCTCTTCCGGCTCCGCAACGACACTATCCGTTTGCACCGGTACAATTTCTCTTTTCGCTGTTGGATCGACAGGTGTTACCCGTCGTTGCGCAACCGACGCAAAGATTACCCCTAAAAACAATACGAAAATTTTACTCCTCATCTGGGGTCTGGGTTTGAACTGTATAAAAAATCCGTATACTCTCCACATTTTTATTCGTGATCTCCGGGACTGTCACAGAAACAGAGTCAAGTATATTACGTGTATACCGACACGTATCGATAACAAAATTATACATCGCCCCGCAATCGATCGACACAAAATAGGGATACGACCGATAAACAAATGTGAGCGTATCGTTATAACGAGGAGACGAAAGGCCTTGCTGTTCGTAATGAATGACATATTGCGTCGAGTCTTGTGTAAACCGCAACGGAAGATAAACTTGTGTTACGGCAACCGCCGAATCGAGTAACATAGAATCGGTTGGCTGTCCTATACCGAAAATTGAAATGGAATCGACAGACAAAGCCGTCTCTTGTGCATCATAAGAATAAAATTGAGCCAAAGGAATACTACTACGATTATCCACACAACCGTTACTGCCACAGTTACTTAAAACTAAGCAACACGCACATAAAAATAGAACTCCTTCGATAAAACTCAAAAGTCTTCCCATCTCACCACATCATTAAATGGTTTCCTCTTTCTCTCCGTCTCCACACCCTCGGCAGGATAGCCCAACGGCAAAAGAACCATAGGTTCCCATAAATCGGGCAAATTCAAAATCTTTTTACATCGCTGCACGTCAAAATTACAAACCCAACAAGAACCTAACCCTTGTTCGGCAGCAGCCAAAACTAAATGTTCGGTTGCTATCGCTATATCGACATCACAAAAATCCTTATTATCGGACAAACGCTTCCACGACGTACTATGGTCTCCGCAAACAACTATACACATCGGAGCCGATGCGAACCATTCACGTGGATAACAATCGTACAAAGCTTTTAGCTTTTCCGGGTCACGAACCACGACAAAAGCCCACGGTTGAAAATTCACAGCCGACGGAGCCAGTCTCGCCACCTCCAAAATATATTCGAGTTTAGCCCGCTCGACCTTCGAAGACTTAAAAGATCGCACCGAACCCCTAGCCTTCGCCAGTGTAAGCAAATCGGGACATTCGTTTTCTTTCAAACCGTTCATAAATTCAAGATTACGTTAATTACTTAAATTCGGTTTCTATCTGATAATTATTTCTTTCACTCGAATTTCGAGAAATAAGTTCCCCCAAAAAACCGGCAAGAAACAATTGAGTACCCAAAATCATAGCTGTCAACGCCAAATAGAAATAAGGAGAATCGGTTACCAGCCGATATGGTAAACCATTATATAAACAATATAACTTATTCGCCCCCACAACAATGACAGAAATAAGTCCTAAAAAGAACATCAAACTACCCAACAGCCCGAAAAAATGCATAGGTTTTACCCCGAAACGCGAAAAAAACCATAGCGTAATTAAATCGAGATACCCGTTTACAAAACGATCCAATCCGAATTTCGTCTTACCGTATTTGCGAGCCTGATGATGGACAGCCTTCTCCCCAATCTTATTATATCCGGCATTCTTAGCCAAGTAAGGAATATAACGATGCATATCGCCATAAACCTCTATATTTTTTATCACCTCTTTTTTATACGCTTTCAGCCCGCAATTAAAATCGTGCAGATTTTTTATGCCAGACACTTTACGAGCTGTCGCATTGAACAATTTAGTGGGGATAGTCTTGGATAACGGATCGTAACGCTTTTTCTTCCAGCCCGAAACGAGGTCATACCCCTCGACCGCAATCATACGATACAATTCGGGGATTTCATCGGGGCTGTCTTGCAAATCGGCATCCATAGTAATAACGACATCGCCTTCGGCTCTTTGAAATCCGGTATAAAGCGCCGGAGATTTGCCATAGTTCCGCCGGAATTTCACACCCTTAACACGAGAATTTTTTTCTCGCAACGACTCAATCACTTGCCAAGAGTCATCGGTACTCCCATCGTTAATAAACCAAATTTCATACGAGAACTTGTTTTCCTCCATTACCCGCTCGATCCACGCAGTCAATTCAGGAAGTGACTCCGCCTCATTATATAAAGGGACTATTACCGAAATATCCATATTCCTATTTCTTTGTTTTACTTGACTTAAACCAAACAGAAACGAGCCATGCCATTACTGCCGACAATAAAGAACCGAAAAATACATTCACCCACATTTGCTGAATAACGACTGCCATAGGAGACGGAATATTCCCCTGTTCCAAACCGGTTTTTACAGCCTCCAACAATGAAGGGTCACTTGTCATATTTAATGATTCCAACAAAGTTACAGCAGCCGAAAGCTGAGATTTTATATATTCTGGATTGATATAAACATAATAAATATACTGTGCCAAACCACTGATAAGCGAGGCAAAAAAGAAAAGCAAAATACCCATCATCCACAATTGAGAGAAGTAGCTGCCTCCTTCATTTTGATTACTGAACTTACGCATCATGAAGAAAACTACCAACGGGACAAATAGCAACATTATAGTAGAAACGACATTACAAAAAGGATAATTCAAACTCAACACAGCAAATATAAATTTCACCACGAAATAGAGCCCCATATAGGCTCCCGCTTCCATAGCGAATTGAACGATTCCCTTTTGTGTATTATTCTTCTCCATTAAAATATCGTTTTCCAATGTACATATAGGCTACAAAGGTATCACTTTTGCAGCAATATTTATGTGGGAAAAAGCCAAAAATAGAGATAATATCGACAATATATATCGAAAAGAAAGAGTGCCAAACAATAAGAAAACCTAAAACAAATAAAAGACTTGGCTGTTCCATTGTTTCTGATTACCTTTGAACCCCTTTTTATTAAAGCAGCATGAATAAACGATATGTAATGATTTTCACCGCTATATGCGGTTCTATTTTCTCTTTGCTGGCCGATATGCCCCGAGACTATTATCCCAACTCTCTGGAAGGGAAAAACGGCGCTGAACTAAAAACAGAGCTACATAATCTTCTGAAAAACCATACCCGGCTTCCCTATGGGTCTCGCGATTACAACAGAATAGCATGTACATGGACGGTCTTTAAAAAAAGCGATGTCCGCCCCAACGGAAAAGTATGGGATATGTATTCCAACAATTCTTATAGTTTTTCGAGCGGAGCAACGAAAGGCATGAACATCGAGCACAGCGTACCCAAAAGTTGGTGGGGAGATGCCGCCAATTACAACGGAACCAACGCTCTCACCCGATTTAAATACGACGGTTCCTACGATTTACACCACCTGACACCTTCCGATGCCGATGCCAACATGGCCAAAAGCAATTATCCATTGGGTGTGGTCGATTCTCCTTCGTTCGACAATGGAGTCACCAAAGTGGGAACCGGACAAGCCAACGGTAGAGCAACCAACCTGTTCGAGCCCGCAGACGAATACAAAGGCGATTTCGCCCGCATGTATTTATACTTCGTAACCTGCTATCAAGACTATTCATGGAAGTCTTCTGCCCTATCCATGTTCGCTCAAAACAGTTACCCCACACTGAATGCCTATGGACAGTCCCTATTACTGAAATGGCATCGACAAGACCCTGTCAGTCAAAAAGAAATAGACCGCAACAACGCCGTATACAGTTTTCAAGGAAACAGAAATCCTTTCATAGACTATCCCAATATGGTAGAGTATATCTGGGGCGACTCGACAAATTATGAATTCAGTTTTTCGGGACAATCCACCTCCGCCCCAAGTATCAGCATATCGAACGACAAAATTGAATTCGGATACATCGGAACCGAAACATCGAAAGATAAAGAGATATACATCAAAGGGAAAAATCTGACAACAGATATTACAGCAAAACTATTGAATAACGATTCGGGAGATTTTTCTTTGGGAATGTCCAATCTGCCAGCTCATGAATTAAACACGACCGGAACCAACCTCGCCATAACCTTTTCTCCCCGGTCGATCGGGACTCGCAATGTGACACTCCGATTATCGAGCGACGAATTATCTGCCCCCGTAGACATAACCATTTCTGGAACTGTACTCTTGTCCGATGCCTCCTATTTGAGAATCATCGACATAAAATCGACCTACAAGAAAAGCGACGAACCAGTGCGCCTGATGCTAAACATGAACTTGGATACACAATGGACTGTGGACGGAAAACCGGCCACACACCTCACTCCTTCCGAATTGTCCGCAGGGCTTCACACAATACAATTCACGACTACTTACGGAACAGGAAAAATGCGTGTACAAATCATAGAATAAAAATTACTATCAATCATGAATGCAGCTAAATATATCCGTTATATCCTAACAATCGCAACAGCCCTCCTTTTCTTTTCGGCCTGTAAAGACGATAAGAACGAGAGTCAACCAACCGACTTTATTTTACGGGTAGACGAGTCGGTATCTATCAAGCTACCCAACTCGACAAGTTATACCATAACGACCAATAACTCCGCGATTTCTTATGAATTGTCGGGAAAAATACTCACAGTGACAGCTATTAAAGAAGGGAAAGCGACTCTAACCGTTATCCTCGACTCAGGAGAAAGCCACAACTACTCGTTTACCATTTCGGCAAACTCCTATCAAATGGGCTTTACTATCGACTCCACGCCCCGAATAGAATCATGGATATCCGGCTCGACCGTCAAAACGGAAGAAACGGCAGGACTCCAAGTGAGCTGCGAACCCGGCATGGATATAACCGGCTCTCCGACCGGTAAATCGACACGCTCCTATGGATTTACTTATGTCGAAACAGGGAAACTTTTACGATTTTCTGCACAAGGCGATTTTTCCCAAAAAGGGATTTTGAACAATGGAATCATGGCTACCCGTGACAATGACAATACACCCATACAATACGAGGCTTGCACGGTTTCCATAGAAAAAGTAAACGATGCCGGGAAGATCTGGTTCACTTTACAATTTACCGACCGAAGCGACATTCGTATTGTTACAGAAATTTTCTAAAAATTTTCATAGCCAAGCACGCACATTAAAAACGGGATAAAATTTGAAAATTTATCCCGTTTTTAATTACATGGGAGGCAAAATACAAACTGATAGAATTCATTCGATAACTACCGATTTGCCTCTTTAATGACAAATAACTATCTTCGCCCCACAAACTCATACCGGAAAACACCCGATCTATGGACGAAAAGGACAAAAAAATAGCACGACTCGAAGAGCTGCTACAATCTATCAAAGATAATATCGACGAAACCGAATCTGTATTGGATTCATTATCCAATAGTGAATTGCAAGCCGAAAACGACAATGATTTACCGGACGACGAATTTGATCGTTTACTCGACGAGTTTATTCAAAGTCAATTATCAGAAGAGGAGACGGAAGATGAAGAAGAAAGCGATAATTCCCCGTCTAATACCAGCCATCATATCATCTTTAAAAATACTTTTTTCTCCATATGCGACACAAAAGAACAAATACCCAGAGATTCACTACGCACACAATTCAGTGTTGATGAAGGAGAATATCTATTCATTTCGACAGAATGCATAGGACAAAACGAATCTGCTACAATAGATACTTGGGACGAAACTTTTTTAGCAGAACTAATTGCCCCCGATGGAAGCTCCTACATAGAAACTCAAATTTCCATGCCGATCGACACCGAAAACTACGCCAGTCCATCGGCATATTTCGCTCTTCCTGAAAGAGAAAACAGAGAAGGCTCATGGATTTACTGCCTATCCCGACTCTCCGACAAAGAAGAATATACAACCAAAAGTGCGACTTTTATATCTTTGCCCCAAAAATACGACGAATGTTTCGAGGTAAACAATTATCTATTGTTCAAAAACGAAAGCATCGCTCCCGACCCAGATCGTCCTATCATCTCCTACACAAGTATAAACCCGAGTATACATAGCAACTACTATATCGGATTCTGCGGGATAAGCAAACTAAAAGACACGGACAAATCGTATGAATATGAAATAAAAATCCGTACACAAACCGGATTAACCAAATACGAAACAGTCGGAACTTTCATTCCACAAGACGACGAAGAAAGAAACCGGCTATGGACATTCCAAGAACCCGTCGACTTCTCGGATTATGAAAACGGAGAATATGCCGTCGAGATCTATTTCTTAGGAGAAAAAGTATTGAATGCCCCGTTTCGCATTGGGAACGAAGAAGAAGGAGAATATAATCTATTCAACATACAGACACGTCCCCCGATCGGAGAAAAAAAAGAGATAGACCCGACAAAAGAAAAAGACGCCATGGACTCTTTACAAGAGATGATCGGGCTAAACAATCTGAAACGGAGCATTGCCGAACATCTCAACTATGTAAAACTATTGGCCGCACGCAAAAGAGCCGGGTTAAAAGCCTCGATACCACCCCTTCACATGGTCTTTACCGGAAACCCGGGAACAGGGAAAACAACCGTTGCCGATTTCATCGGTGAGATTTTCCACAAAATGGGGTTACTCGAAAAAGGTCACGTCATACGTACCGACCGGAGCAAATTGGTGGGCAAATGGTTGGGAGAGACCGAACAAAAAACCGAAGCTGCCATCGAAGCCGCCAAAGGAGGAGTCCTTTTCATAGACGAGGCTTACAGTCTGTTTACCAATGACAAAGATGGAGACAAACGCGACTTCGGAAACAGAGTCATAGAAACATTATTACCGAAACTGTCGGACGACAACTTCGGGACAATCGTTATTCTCGCCGGATATCCGGCAGAAATGAAACTGCTTTTGGAATCGAACCCCGGCTTGCAATCCCGATTTCCTTTTACATTTCACTTCGAAGATTATTCACCCGAAGAATTATTGGAGATAGCCGACCTCACCATACAACGCGAAGGGTACGAAATAACCGACTCTGCTCGTCAAACTCTATTAGAACTGATAAAAAAAGACCATCGAAACAGAGACCGCCATTTCGGGAACGCCCGCTATGTCAACAGACTTATCTCTTCGAAAATACTTCCGGCTATGGCCACTCGTTTGGCTCAAAGCGGAATATACGATTCGGGGAATCCCGACAAACGGTCGCTCGTCACCATCGAACAAGAAGATATACCCGATAATACCGATGAAAAAATAATCATATCTTCGGAGAAATTCGATGAACGAACCATAGATGAATGCTTAGCCCGACTCGACAGAATGATCGGATTATCCAATGTAAAAGCGGCAATCCATAACTTTGTAAAGATCGCCCGGTTATTACACGAGAACGGAAAAAATTTCTTTGGGGAAATCCCTTTGAAATGGAGCTTTGCAGGAAATACAGGAACCGGAAAAAGCACAGTCGCTGAAATTATGTCCGACTTACTGAAAGCCATGAATATACTCGGCAACGGACAATTTATAGAAATAAAAGGAGAACAGCTCTACAATGTCCCCGACTATAAAGTGGACGAAGTTCTACAAGAGGCCATGAAAAAGTCACGACAGGGACTTTTATTCATCGATGGCGACTCTCCGAAATTCAAAAATGCATACAACACATTCGATAGCGAACAACTACGAATCAAGTTGGCAGGATACACCTCTGCCCTGCCCGGAGCTCATGCTCTCATCATTGCCGAGAACCGGGCTCCCCGGCAAGATTTGGTAGAACAGTTAATTGGTAACGGCGCTCACGAAGTCGACCACACTTTAATTTTCGACGACTATACCTCGGAAGAGTTATTCGAAATCCTGAAACAAATGCTATCGGACAAAGATTTCTCTTTTGAACAAAAAGCAGAAAGTATCATGCAGCATTACATAGAATACCTTTGTTCCGACCAATATTCTTGTTATGCAAACGCCCGAACCATGAAAATCATATCGCGAACCATTATGCAAAACGCCTATCTCCGACTCGGTGAGGCGGGCATAAAATTTTCACGAAACAGAATCACACATGCCGATGTAGCTTGCTTTGAAATAGATGAGAGACAGACTCTTAGAAATAGAATCGGCTTTTACTGAAAAGACCTCTAAACTATTTCATAGACGAAACCTTATTTTTGTATTGAGGATTCCGATCCAACCAGACTGTCGCATACCGGCATGTCGCAGCCGGAAGTAAGTCATGGTCAAGCGCATAGTCATAAGCAGCCTTCACCAAAGCGGCAGCGATACCCCGCCCTTCGATTTCCCGGGGGACAATCGTATGTTCTATATTCAAGCAACCATCGACAAGATCATACGACACGTATGCAGTTTTCCCGTCAGCGACAGTCTGAAACTGTTTTCTCGACAAATCATGCGTTATTTCCATAAGAAGAATTTTTTAATTGTACAAATATACATATCCGTTAAGATATGTAGCCAAAAGAAGCCACAAGAAATATGGCACAAATAACAGTGCCGCCGCTTTCTCTTTTCGATATGCCCTTGATATATAAATCCACACTAAAATATCGAGTAATAAAATATCTATCAATCCCAAAAACGGATTTCTAAATGCGAAAAATAATAAGCTCCATAAGAAATTAACGACTAACTGTATCCCCCATAACACCGACAAGGTTTTATCCGCACCCCTTTCTATCAAGCGCCCCAATGAAAGTCCCATACAAATATAAATAATACTCCATGCAATAGGAAAAGCTCCATTGGGCGGAGTAAGAGCTGGTTTATTCAGCAATGGATACCACTCAGAAATAGAATTAGACTGAAAATAACTGGCCGACAATCCTACTGCAAAACACAATAGTATAGGAAGGAGATAAAATGCGAATCTTTTCATAACCAAGACATTTAACAACAATAGTTGTAATTTAAACACATATAAATAATTAAAGTTCTTGGATATTCCAAAAGAAGAATGCCTGAAATCTAAAAATAAAAGGACACTCTAAAAAGAGTGTCCTTTGAGCCGATAGAGGGATTCGAACCCACGACCCCGAGATTACAAATCACGTGCTCTGGCCAACTGAGCTATATCGGCAGGTGGGTAAGCTATCTACATCGCGCCGCTACAACCGGCTACCCTTGCTGCGGTCAAACCCTGGGGGATTCACAGGGAGCTGGCCGTATAGGACTTACCCGGGCACAAAAGTAGATATTTTTTCTTAGATAACAATAGCATTCCACAAAAAAATACACAAAATTTTCTATCTACTTAGAAACGAAAGAATTAAAAAAAACATATTTCACAATAAATTTTTTCTCCATAATTTTATAGAAGTCTCGGCCTGTATTGTTCCTAAAAAAATTTACATTTGTATTCTATAAATAATAGCCCATTCACAAAAAAGGAGTCATGTTGCAAAAAATTAAAGAGCGTATACTTGCCGGCGGAGAAATTACCCCCGACGAAGCATTAGAATTAGCGCAAAAAGCCATTCATTCGGACCTATATACTGCTGCCGACGAAATCCGTAAAAAATTCTGTAATAAAACGCTCGATACTTGCTCGATCATCAATGCCCGTTCTGGTCATTGTCCCGAAAACTGCAAATGGTGCGCCCAATCGGCCCATCATCACACCCAAATAGAAACATACGACGCTATACCCATACATGAAGCTATATCCATTGCCCGTTTAAACGAACAACAAGGAATAAAAAGATTGTCTTTGGTCACCAGCGGGAGAAGGATAAAAGCCTCGGAAATAGACTATTTCTGCGATATTTATCGAAAAATGGGAGAAGAAACCCACTTACACCTTTGCGCCTCTATGGGACTATTGAAACGAGAAGAATTAGAAAAACTGAAAGCCGCCGGAGTAAAACGCTATCACTGCAACTTAGAAACAGCCTCGTCCTATTTTTCAGAGCTATGTACCACACATACCATTGAACAAAAAAAAGAAACGATTCGGACAGCCCAAAAGTTAGGAATGGAAATCTGTTCCGGTGGAATCATCGGTATGGGAGAAAATATGAAACAACGTATCGAATTGGCTTTTGAACTAAAAGAATTAGGGGTCTGTTCTGTTCCCATGAATATATTGAATCCCATACCGGGAACACCTCTGGAACATATGCCCCCCATCAGCGACGAGGAGATTTTAGTTACAATCGCAATTTTCAGATTCATACTGCCACGGACGTTCATTCGATTTGCCGGAGGGCGGGCGAGGTTATCCAGAGAAACACAAAAGCAAGCACTATCGGCCGGAGTAAACGGACTATTGATGGGCGACATGCTCACAACGCTGGGATCGGGAGTAAACGAAGACAAATCATTAGCCCGAGAAGCGGGATACGATCCTCTATAATATAATAAAAAGCCTGTCGCATGCGACAGGCTTTTCTCGTTTATCCAAATTCCCTGTTCTTCACAGAACATTCCATTTCAGTCACTTGGTTCCAGTTGAAAAACTTGCTCTACCGATTTATTGAATACTTGGGCTATTTTCAACGCTAACACCGTAGAAGGCACAAATTTACCAGTCTCGATTGCATTGATGGTTTGTCGGCTCACCCCTACTACATCGGCCAAATGCTGCTGGGTTATACGAAGTTCGGCACGCTCCACTCGTATTCTATTCTTCATCTCTCAACGACTTTTTAAGTTTCCACAATTTCATTTCAAAGACAATCAAGAAAATAATAATATTCGTAAACATATTAAAGACCAAGACATTCAAAAACAGAAGCTCGTAACAAAAAAGAGATAAAATAATCAAAACAGACGAATTGATATACAAGGCTATCAACAACGAGTTCAATCTTATCCGCCCGATTAATTCATCTTCGACTCTCTCACGTGAACATGCCACAAATAAACAACCCAAGCAAATGCCTATAATGGCGACATTATTCAATATTTTTCCAACCCAATCCGAAGTCAGTACTCTTTTCATAGCCAAAGGAATCCATTCGGGTAGCAAGAAAGATGGAAAACCATTATAACCGTCTATCGTCATCAGTACTCCCAGCACAAATGTTGGAACCAGAATAATCCAGCCGACTTTCTTAAAGCCATTAGGCAACAAAAAGATTTTTTCCATAATAACAATTATTTTAAGTAATCGATAAAAGAAATAGCTATGGCACAAATGTAAAGTATATTTTACATACAGACAAATATAAGCGACTTTTTTTACAAAAAATCTTACAGAAAAGCTATGAAGCCTCTGAACACTTCCAACATGGCGTGGGAATCTTCATTCAAACCTATTATCTAAAAAATGGATTTTTCCCGCAAGACTCTGCACTTCCGACCAAATGCTTAACAGTCTTGCAATAACGGATAATGTCGGCGTTTGTGTGTTGTGTTTCAGGTAGATAGATAGGATAACAAGATTGGTAAAACTCAAGACTTTTGTATCATTGAGCACAATCAAACTTTGCAAAGGTAAAACTTTATTCTTAAACTCAAACTTTTTAGGGTTATTTTTTTGACAAAAAAGATTTTTAACCCGATACAAGCCATAGAATTCGAAAAAAGAATAAATTAACAATGCAAAACACTCGCGTAATTTTTCTATTACACCCTAAATCGTTAAAACTTTCATGAAGACAACTCTTTCCCATTTGTCCAATCACAACATTTATCGTAAATTTGACTGGTATTTAATACAAAGTAATGATCAGCTACTTACAAATAGAAAATCTCACAAAGTCGTTCGGAGACCGAATTCTCTTCGAAAATATATCGTTAGGTATCGGTGAAGGAGACCGAATAGGATTAATTGCCAAAAATGGAGCGGGGAAAACGACTTTACTGAATATTCTGGCGGGGAAAGAAAATTATGACAGTGGAAACATTGTATTCCGGAATAATTTACGGGTAGGATACTTGGAACAATCCCCCTCCTATCCGCCAGAACTCACGGTTATACAAGCCTGCTTCCAGTCCGACAACGACACTGTTCGTTTAATAGCCGAATACGAACAGGCCCTACAAACCGACAATCCTATCGGCCTGCAAGAACTACTCGACCGTATGGACCACTACAAGACATGGGATTACGAGCAAAGAGCCAAACAAATTCTTTCGCAGCTCAAAATCAATAACTTCGATCAGCCTGTAAAAGAATTGTCCGGTGGACAACTGAAACGACTGGCGTTAGCCAATGTCTTAATTACCGAACCCGACTTGCTCATTCTCGATGAACCGACGAATCATCTGGACATCGATATGACCGAATGGTTGGAAGAATTTTTACGCCGCACCAACATAACCCTATTGATGGTCACGCACGATCGCTATTTTCTCGATCGAGTATGCAATCAAATTGTCGAAATCGACAATCATACACTATACAATTATAACGGTAATTACAGCTACTATCTTGAAAAACGGGAAGAGCGCATAGAAATACATAATGCCGAAATCGACCGGGCCCGCAATTTAATGCGTACCGAGTTGGACTGGATAAGGCGACAGCCACAAGCCCGGGGCACAAAAGCAAAATACCGTGTGGATGCTTTTTATGAATTACAAGCAAAAGCCCGTCAAGAAAAATCAGACGGGCAAGTACGGCTCGAAGTAAAATCGTCATACATCGGTTCAAAGATATTCGAGGCAAAAGGTATCTGTAAAAAATTCGGAGACCTGAAAATAATCGAAAACTTCGATTATACTTTTGCCCGCTATGAAAAAATGGGTATCGTAGGTAACAACGGAACCGGAAAATCGACCTTCATCAAAATGCTCGTCGGTGAAATTCAACCCGATCGAGGACGATTCGATATAGGAGAAACGGTAAAGTTCGGCTATTATAGCCAAGATGGGTTACATTTTAATGAGCAGATGAAGGTCATCGATGCCGTAAGAGATATAGCAGAAGAAATTTCACTTGGCGACGGACGTAAGTTGTCCGCATCTCAATTCTTGCAGCATTTTCTCTTTACCCCCGAGACACAACACAGCTATATATATAAATTAAGTGGAGGAGAACGCCGACGCCTATATTTATGTACGATACTCATCAGTAATCCCAATTTTTTGGTACTGGACGAACCGACCAACGACTTGGATATCGTTACCCTTAACGTCCTTGAAGATTATCTCCGTAACTTCAAAGGGTGTCTCATTGTCATCTCCCACGACCGATATTTCATGGATAAAGTAGTAGATCACCTACTTGTGTTCAAAGGAAACGGAGAACTAAAAGACTTTCCCGGTAACTATACCGATTATCGTGAATGGAAAGAAACACAGGAACAAAAGGCTAAAAGCGAACAGGCAGAAAAAGCAAAGCAAGACAATAAAAAGACTACTGCCGAAAAAAGAAATACATCTGACAATACCCGACGACGCCTTTCTTTTAAAGAGAAAAAAGAGCTGGAACAATTAGAAATGGAAATCGCTGCGTTGGAAGAAGAGAAAAAAACAATCGAAACGAACCTTTGCAGCGGAACCCTAAGCATAGAGGAACTCACGCTGCAATCCAAAAGATTACCGGAAATCAACGAAAGCCTCGATGAAAAGACATTGCGCTGGCTCGAACTAAGTGAAATCGAAGGGTAGTTATATACAAAAGGCGATAGACCGTATCTCCATCGCCTTTTGTTATCACATGCTCAAACCTCACCTTTGAAAATAAGCGTATTTCGGTTCTGTGGGTTTATAAGAATCATCGTCCCACAAAGTACTGGTAATCATCAAATCGGCACTGTATCGGTTGCAAGCGATAGGTACATTGTGTACTCTACACTGACGAAGCAACATCTGTATATCGGCCTCATGTGGTTGAGGATTCAAATCATCTATCAAAAAGATAGCCAAATCGACTTGATGACGAACTACCAATGCGGCAATTTCGGCATCACCCCCCAACGGACCCGAATTCATACAAGTCACATCGGCCGGAATATTCAATTCGTCGAATGCCTCCTTAATCAATCGGCCGGTAGTACCTGTACAAACCAAATGGTGATGAGACAACAACTCGGCATTATGTTTCACCCACTCTACCATATCGGCCTTACGATTATCATGCGCCACTAGCGCGATAGTTAATCTTTTTTTCATAGCTTTATTTTTTTAAGATTGAACAGTTTGAAATTTTTGTCTGATTTTCCGTTGATGTATCCACAAGGCCATAACCGCTATCACGAATGCGATAAAATCAGAGATAGGCATACTCAACCAAACTCCGTTCGTAGACCAGTAAGTCGGTAAAATCAACAACAACGGCAATAAAAACAACAGTTGTCTCGATAAGGATAAAAATATAGATACCGGAGCCCTACCTATCGACTGAAAGAAATTGGAAATTACAATCTGGCAACCAACAAACGGGAACATGGCACAACTGATACGAAGACCGGTCACAGACAAATCGACCAACTCCTCGCTGGTTGTAAACATCGCCACGATAGCATGGGGGAATAATTCGCTCAATACAAAGCCCACCGTAGTAACGACCACACCCGCCGTAATCCCATATCGCAATGTTTTGCGAACACGTTCATATTGCTTGGCTCCATAGTTATACCCCACGATAGGCTGCATTCCCTGTGTGATTCCCATAACGATCATAACGAACAACATCAAAGTACGGTTCACAATACCATAAGCACCGATAGCCAAATCTCCACCAGTATGTTGCAACGCATTATTAATAAAAATTACCACCACACAGGCACAAACATTCATCAAAAAAGGAGACATGCCTATGGAAAATATTTTAGCGACTACCCGCACCTTCAACCGGGAGTACCGACTGTCAAAATGAATAAAGTTTTTTTTGTTCGCGAAATGAACGAGCACCCACACCATAGCGACAGTCTGAGACACGACTGTTGCCAATGCTGCACCCCGTATTCCCCAATCGAATGAAAATATAAATATCGGAGCCAAAATAATATTACACCCCACAGTCAACAATGACGAAAACATTGCCTTACGAGGATACCCCGTAGCCCTCATTACATTATTCAGCCCTATAAACACATAAGTTATAGGAGTCCCCAGTAAAATTACTTGCATGAAATCACGAGCATAAGGCAATGTATCGTGGCTTGCCCCGAAAAACAATAATATGGAATCAAGAAATAAAAAAGTCAAACCGCCAAAGCAAACAGCATTGATTATACACATAATCAAAACATTATGTACGACCTCCGTTGCTCGCACTTTATCTTTCTGACCTAAAAAAATAGAACTGATAGTAGCACCGCCTATACCGACCAATGTACAAAAAGCGACCACCAAATTCATCAACGGGAAAGTAATTGCCAAACCTGCGATAGCCAATGCACCCACCCCATGACCTATAAATATACTATCTATAATATTATATAGCGATGTAACAGTCATCGCTATAATAGCCGGTACAGAATACTGAATCAACAACTTGCCAATCGGCTCGGTTCCAAGTATCAACGGCGAATTACGCTCTGCCATAATCTCTAATTTCACAATTACGATACAAAGGTACGAATTATTCAGGAGCTAAAACAGGAGCATAAGCATTTTATAACATAAAGATACTTCAAATAGCTACGCCCCATATTTTTCACATAAAATATTATTGGTCCATTCAACTATCATAAAAAATAAAAATATCTGAAATCAGAACCGTTTTTTGAGACTTCTTGTTATATTTGAAATACTTTATCTATATTTGTAGAATATAGGATACGGTTCAGCAGAGCCAATTCGGAAATATGATTTCCGTTTGCCCCTGCACTCACCTTTCGCTATGTTTGTCATGAAACCATTAATTAAATAGAATTATGAAAAAGTTTTTATTCTTGGTTATATTGAGTTTGACTTTATTTTCCTGCGAGGGTCCTATGGGACCACAAGGTCCTCAGGGAGTTCCGGGCGAAGGAATGTTTTGGAAGTACTACACCTACACAGTAAAATCGCAAGACTGGCAACTTGTGACATCGCCCGACGGATTAAATACGTATTACATGTATGAGTTCCAAAATAAAGATATTACAGACGATTTGTATATCGACGGATATGTCTTGGGGTACTTGGTACAATCTCCGGGGGCAGACAACGAAGTCATCACCCCTCTACCTTATACGATACATAAAGGCGAGGCAGATGGGGATAATGCGCTGCTTTGGACCGAAACTTACACCTACGATTACATGCCGGGAAGCGTAGCTTTTTATGTGCAATACAGCGATTTTATCGAGCAACAGCCCGGAGATATGGTATTTCGTTTAGTCCTTAATAATTAATAACCGTCTTTTCGATTCTTCGAAATAAAAATAAACGAGGCCATCTTTAATAAAGAAATGGCCTCGTTTATTTTATGTAGCAAACTAATGATTCAACAAGCCTTAAAGCTCATATCGAGACCTTTTACCGAATGAGTGAGAGCTCCCACCGAGACAAAATCGACACCACTCTCGGCGTAATCTCGAATCGTATCGAAAGTAATACCTCCCGAAGACTCTATTTCATATTTCCCACCCACAATTTTCACAGCCTCTTTTGTCAATTCAGGCGAGAAATTATCGAGCATAATACGGTCCACACCGCCCACTCGCATAACCTCTTTCAATTCGTCCAAATTACGCACCTCTATCTCAATTTTCAAATCCTTGCCTTTGGCCTTTAAATAATCATGACAACGAGAGATAGCGTTCTCTATACCACCGGCAAAATCCACATGATTATCTTTCAGCAAAATCATGTCGAACAATCCGATACGATGGTTCACGCCACCACCTATCTTCACAGCCTCTTTTTCGAGCATACGCATGCCCGGAGTTGTCTTGCGGGTATCGAGAATGCGAGTATGCAATCCTTCGAGTTTTTTCACATACCGGTGAGTCATCGTAGCGATACCGCTCATGCGCTGCATCACATTGAGCATAAGACGCTCGGTTTGCAATAATGATTGTACGCGTCCTTCGACCACAAAAGCCACATCGCCGGGTTTTACCGCAGTCCCGTCCTCGATATAAACCGTCATTTTCAAATCGGGATCGAAACGGTGGAATATTTTTCGGGCAATCTCTACTCCGGCCAAGATACCCGGCTCCTTGATCAACAACCTCGACTTCCCCATCGCCGTATCCGGGATACAACACAAAGTAGTGTGGTCACCATCTCCTATATCTTCGGCAAAAGCCAAATCTATCAATTCATCTATCAACTGCTCTTTCGTTTTCATACACCAATAGTTTTTTATTCTTATGCAAAAATAGCACAATCCGGGAGAAGGTACAAATAAATTTGATTATACCGAGGATAACCAATTTCCACATTATAAAAACAACACGATGCAAACGTTCGAACAAGTTTGATTTTACTCTTTGTTTATATTAATTTTGCAACAAATTTAAATTCTTCATGAAGATAGTGCTATTGGTTGTCGGGAAAACAGTCGAATCTTATTTTATACAAGGAATCGAAAAATACAGCAAACGATTGGCTCACTATGTGCCGTTCGAAATCGCTGTCATTCCCGAACTCCGCAACACCAAAAGCCTGAGTACCGACCAACAAAAAGAGCGAGAAGCCGATTTCATCTTGAAAAGTTTCCTGCCCGGCGACTACATTGTCCTGCTCGATGAACATGGAAAAGAATTTACCTCCACGCAGTTCGCCTCCTATTTGGAAAAGAAAATGTCAAACGTTGCCAAACGCTTGATATTTGTCATTGGCGGCCCTTATGGTTTTTCCCAACGCATATACAATGCGGCACAAGAAAAAATTTCTCTTTCAAAGATGACCTTTTCCCACCAGATGATTCGCCTCATCTTCACCGAACAGCTCTATCGGGCTATGACTATTCTCAATAACGAACCCTATCACCACGAATAAGTATGAATCGTTTCCATTACAAAATTCTATCCGTCTTCATTATCACACTTTCCCTCTTTACTTTCCCGACAAACGCAAAAGAATACAGCAGTGAGATAGGCACGTTGTGGAATTTTACGGTATCCAAACAAATAAATCGGATAAATCTGCAAATACAGCAAAACGTATGGACACTTGGTAAATATTACGAACGATACATGCCCATTGCGGTCGTCTCCTATACTGCCGTCCCGAAATACCTCAGATTAAATGCGCTGTACTACTATATGAATCAACAGACAGCTCCGAATATTTATAAGAATCGTCATCGTTATCAACTGGGAGCCACTTTTTCCTATCCTGTACACCGATTCTCCCTATCGCTGAATTCCCGATTTGAGTCCACCTATACCATAGGGACGGCCAAACCATCGAACAAATGGCGAAACAAAATACTTCTCAGTTACACCATACCCGACACCCGATGGACTCCGTTTATCCATACCGATATATTTCTTTTTCTGAATGGTAAACAGTCAGGAGAATTGGATAGAATATGGTATGATGCAGGGGTAGAATATCGAATAGACAAAAAAAATTCCATCGAATGCAAAGTTCGAGAAGAACATCTCATGAGTAAGACACCCCAACAACTCAATACGTTTATCTCCTTAGGTTATAAATTGAAACTATAATCCCCCTATTCCATCTTGCGATACACTTTGGGGGGAACAGAAAAACGAGTCCACAAATTCAAGGATAAATGGCTAGATTAAAAAATCTTCGAGATTCAATCCACCCAAAATAAATCGCTCATAACATCATCGGAAGTAAAAAGGCCCTTACGAGTTATGCGCATAATATTGTCGGTCACTACGAGTCGCCCTGCACGGATATGAGGCAGAGCTTGTTCCAAGCAATATCGCATGCGCTCAGCCCCAAAGTCGTCTTCGAGTTTTTTCAGATCCAATCCCCAACAGGTGCGAAGCGATGTAAGTATGTATTCATTATATAAACTATCGACCGTCTCTTTCTCTTCCATATATGCAACATGTCCCGTTTGCAAAGCCTCCATATATTCCGACAATGAGGAAGGATTAATACGCCTGCTCTTCCCATCGTAGCTATGAGCCGCCGCACCTAAACCCAGATACGGTACACCTTTCCAATAAGATGTATTATGAAGTGCATAACGCCCAGAGCGGGCGAAATTGGAAATCTCGTAATGCTCATATCCAGAAAAACCCAACACATCGATAAGTGTCTCGAACATCTGTAAGGATTCTTCTTCCTCACACTCTTTCACCAGTCCTTTTTCCCTCATTCTCCACAACGCCGTACCTTCCTCATAAATTAAATTATATGCTGAAATATGCGGAACATTCAAGGTTACGGCTTGTCTCAAATTGTTCGTCCAACGTTCTACGGTCTGTCCCGGCAAACCATATATGAGGTCTATACTGATATTTTCATATCCGGCACAAAGGCAATTATCGACTGCCTCCATCGCCGCATGAGCCGTATGACGCCGACGTAGAAAAACAAGATCCGAATCGTCGAAACTCTGTATTCCCATACTTAGCCGGTTAACCGGAGTATCCTTTAATTGACTTATAAAAAGAGGTGTCACATCATCGGGATTCACTTCAAGAGTAACCTCCTTACAAATCGACCAATCGACAACTGTGGAAAGAGTTCGAAACAAACGACCTCGTTCCGACGGCGATAAACTGGACGGAGTCCCCCCTCCAAGATACACCGTAAAAACAGGTTCGTCCCTTAGCTCATGTATTCTCAATTCAAGTTCCCGACAAACGGCATCTATATAGCCACGCTTGAACGAAAAATCGGTCGAGGAAAAGAAGTCGCAATAAACACAGCGACTTGCACAAAACGGTATATGAATATAAAGCCCAGCCATTACTCGACAAAAATACAAAACTTCGATTCATAAACAATGTTTTGTAACATAGTTCTTACCATTGCTTTTTAAAAATATAATTCATAATTTGCGAACGCTTTGTTAAAACGTAACCAAGTGTTTTTGTTTTATTAAAACTTTAATATCATGAAAGTCTATCAATCTCACGAAATCAAAAACATTGCTCTATTGGGCAGCAAAGGTTCAGGCAAGACCACCCTCGCAGAAGCTATGCTCTACGAGTGTGGTGTAATAAAACGTCGCGGAACCGTCGAAGGGAAAAACACCGTCTCTGACTATTTTCCTGTGGAAAAAGAGTATGGATATTCCGTCTTTTCCACAGTTTTTTATGCCGAATTTTTAGGTAAAAAGCTCAATGTTATAGACTGTCCGGGAGCAGACGACTTTGTAGGAAGCGCTATAACAGCCCTTAACGTAACAGACACGGGAGTAATTGTCATCGACTCTCAATATGGAGTCGAAGTAGGAACTCAAAACATCTTCCGTACTGCCGAAAATCTGAACAAACCTATTCTTTTTGCCATGAACCAACTTGATGGTGAAAAGGCAGATTACGACAATGTAATCAACCAAATGCACGAAACATTCGGTAACCGAATTGTACAAGTGCAATATCCGCTTAGTTGCGGTCCGTCGTTCAATGCCATGATCGACGTCCTACTCATGAAAATGTATAGCTGGTCGCCCGAAGGCGGTACACCCACCATATCCGAAATTCCCGAAAGCGAAATGGAAAAAGCCCGGGAATTAAATCAAAAATTAGTTGAAGCCGCTGCTGAAAACGATGAGACCCTTATGGAAAAATTCTTCGAGCAAGGTTCTCTCACCGAAGATGAAATGCGGGAAGGCATCCGCAAAGGTCTCATCACACGCAGCATATACCCTGTATTCTGTGTAAGCGCATTACGCGATATGGGAGTACGACGTATGATGGAATTCCTCGGCAACGTAGTCCCCTTTGTCTCCGAAATGCCCAAACCCGAAAATACAGCCGGAGAAAAAATCGCTCCCGATGCCAATGGGCCTACAAGTATATACTGCTTTAAAACCACGGTCGAGCCTCATATCGGAGAAGTATCCTATTTCAAAGTAATGTCTGGAACCGTACATCAAGGAGACGATTTGATTAATGTGGATCGAGGCGACGGACGCGAACGTTTGGCTCAATTATTCTGTGTTTGCGGACAAATTCGTACTCCGGTAGAAGAACTTGTAGCAGGAGACATAGGAGCATCGGTAAAACTAAAAGATGTGCGCACTGGTAATACACTCAACGCAAAAGGGTGCGATTATCATTTCGATTTTATCAAATACCCAGCTCCCAAATATCAACGAGCAATAAAACCGGTCAATGAATCCGATGCCGAAAAATTAAGTGAGATTCTCACTCGTATGCATGAAGAAGACCCGACGTGGCAAATAGAACAATCCAAAGAATTGAAACAAACGATTGTTTCGGGACAAGGAGAATTTCACTTACGCACTTTAAAATGGCGTATTGAGAATAACGATAAACTTGCCGTTGAATTCATAGAGCCTCGCATACCCTATCGGGAAACAATTACTAAAGCGTCTCGGGCGGATTATCGTCACAAAAAACAATCGGGTGGAGCCGGACAATTCGGAGAAGTACATCTCATCGTAGAGCCCTATTATGACGGAATGCCAGCACCCGACACTTACAAATTCAACAACCAAGAATTCCGTATGAATGTACGCGATACCCAAACGATAGATCTTGAATGGGGAGGAAAATTGGTGGTTTGTAACTGTATTGTTGGAGGTGCTATCGACGCTCGGTTTATTCCTGCTATTGTCAAAGGATTGATGGATCGTATGGAACAAGGGCCGCTCACTGGTTCTTACGCCCGCGATGTCAGAGTTTGTATCTACGACGGGAAAATGCACCCGGTAGACTCTAATGAAATATCTTTCCGATTAGCTGGACGTAATGCATTCAGCGAGGCATTTAAAAACGCAGGACCGAAAATTCTCGAACCTATATATGATGTCGAAGTTCTTACCCCAGCCGATGTCATGGGCGATGTCATGAGCGATCTGCAAGGACGGCGCGCCATTATTATGGGCATGTCTAGTGAAAAAGGATTTGAAAAAATCACGGCAAAAGTACCTTTAAAGGAAATGTCTTCCTATTCAACAGCTCTCAGTTCGATCACCGGAGGGCGCTCATCTTTCTCTATGAAATTTGCATCTTATGAGCTCGTTCCATCTGACGTTCAAGAAAAACTACTTAAAGCTTACGAGGCCGAACAAACAGACGAGTGACCGCGATTTTGTTAAATAATTAAAAAGCCATTGGAAAAACCAATGGCTTTTTTTGCAAATAAACATTTATTTGTTAAATTTGCCGGTAAGTGTTAAACCCAACCTTCTAAATAGGTTTTCATAAAATAAAACAAAAATAGTGGAATCGGTGTTTATATAATAAATTTGTACAAATGATGTAAAAACAAATCATTCAAACACCACAACAAGTTAAACAGAAAAAAAATAAAGAGGCAAACAAAATGAAAAAGTCGACAATTTGGCTACTGGCTGTAATTATGGCACTCACGTTTATCGGATTGCTTTATGTACAAATCATGTACATGGAGAATATGATAAAAATGAGAAACGAGCAATTTACCGAAGCCGTGAAAAGGAGCCTATACGCTGTATCGACAAGCCTCGAACTAGACGAGACTCAACGCTATTTAGACGAATATCTGGAAGAGGAAGAAAAGAAAATGCTCTCCTCTTATGAGCAAAAGCAAGACAAACAAGACATAGCTTCTACTCACCACCAATTTTCTATCGTATCTCCCGATGGAACGGTTGCAAGTTTTTCCTTTCGCGAACAAACCAGTACGATTATCACCCCTGCTGCTCCACGACAAAAGGAACACAATACGCTCATTAGTACATATCGAAATATGCAGGAAGCCCGTAAAGGACAATACCTTTACCAAAAAGGCTTGTTGAACGAAGTCATACTCAATATGCTGAGTAAAGCAAGTAACCGTCCTGTCATGGAACGTATCGACATCAAAAAATTGGAAAGCTATCTGAAATCAGAATTTGAAAATAACGGATTGAACCTTCCGTTCCAATTTGCCATTTACAATAAAAACGAAAAAATCATATATAGCTCCAATCAATATGATCCCAAAATCGAAGGGAATTTATTCACACAAGCAATATTTCCCAATGATCCACCGGCAAAAATAAACTACTTGAAAGTCTATTTCCCGACCAAAAGAGATTATATATCGAGTTCGGTAAAATTCATGATACCCTCGTTTGCTTTCACATTCATTCTGTTGGTAACCTTCTTGTTTACCATCATCACGGCATTTCGGCAAAAGAAACTCACCGAGATGAAAAACGATTTTATCAACAACATGACACACGAATTCAAAACACCCATATCTACCATATCATTAGCAGCCCAAATGCTTAATGACCCCTCCGTTGCCAAAAGTCCGGCCATGTTCCAGCACATATCGGGTGTCATTAATGACGAAACCAAGCGATTGAGATTTCAGGTAGAAAAAGTCCTGCAAATGTCGATGTTCGACAGACAAAAGACGTTGATGAAACTACACAACGTCGATGTCAACGACCTCGTTGCAGGAGTCATGAGCACATTCAAACTCAAAGTCGAAAAATACGGCGGTGTAATCGATGCCGACCTCGAAGCAGAAGATGCTATTGTCTCGGTCGATGAAATGCATTTTACGAATGTTATCTTCAACCTCCTTGACAATGCCGTAAAATATCGACGGGAAGAAGAACCTTTATCTCTTTTCATACGTACAAGAACCGTTGGAGATAAGGTAGAAATATCGATTCGAGATAACGGAATCGGTATCAAACGGGAAGATTTGAAAAAAATATTCGACAAATTTTATCGCGTATCTACGGGAAATCGCCATGACGTCAAAGGATTCGGACTGGGCCTCGCTTACGTCCATAAAATCATTACCGACCTCAAAGGCGATATTCGAGTAGAAAGCGAAATAAATCAAGGGTCGACATTTATAATAACACTACCACTAATAAAAAACAAATGATTATGGAAGAAAGATTGCGTATTCTATTATGCGAAGATGATGAAAATCTTGGCATGTTATTAAGAGAGTATTTGCAAGCCAAAGGTTATGCGGCTGATCTCTTCTCCGATGGAGAAAGCGGATACAAAGCATTCCTGAAAGGTAAATACGATTTGTGCGTACTCGACGTGATGATGCCTAAAAAAGACGGATTCACGCTTGCACAAGAAATCCGTACGGTAAACGGAGAAGTTCCCATCATATTCTTGACAGCGAAATCTTTGAAAGAAGATATTCTCGAAGGATTCAAAATCGGAGCAGACGACTACATTACCAAACCATTCAGTATGGAAGAATTGGTATTCCGTATCGAAGCTATTTTACGTCGTGTAAAAGGTAAAAAAGGAAAAGAAGTTACGATGTACAAGATCGGACGGTTTACATTCGATACCCAGAAACAAGTATTGGCAATCGACGATAAGAGTACTAAACTCACCACCAAAGAGTCCGAATTGCTCAGTCTGCTCTGTGCTCACGTCAATGAAATTTTGGAGCGAAACTTCGCCCTCAAAACTATTTGGATAGACGATAATTACTTTAACGCTCGTAGCATGGACGTTTACATTACCAAACTTCGTAAACATCTCAAAGACGATCCATCAATTGAAATTATCAATATTCATGGAAAAGGGTACAAGCTCATTGCCCCAGATGTCGAAGCAAAAACCAAATAAACTACAACGTTTAGGAATATAGAAAAGGCGGCTTATTGAGTCGCCTTTTCTATATTCCCACATCAAAAGCGCCTGCAAATAATGCGATTTACTGCAAATTCATTACCTTTGTCCCGTAAACGACGAAAATAGCATCGAACAATGATACGCATTATCACATTCCTATATCAATGGCTCATAGCCATGCCCATACTGTTGATACTTACCATTCTCACAGCATTGACGACCCTTATCGGATGCCGGTTGGGCAATGGAAACTTTTGGGGATATTACCCGGCACACACTTGGTCCCGACTATTCTGCATTCTCTCTCTTGTCAGAATAGAAGTTAGAGGCCGAGAAAACATCGATAAAAACACATCTTATGTATTCGTATCAAACCACCAAGGAGCCTATGATATATTTCTCATCTACGGATACTTAAACCACAATTTCAAATGGATGATGAAAAAAAGCCTGCGCAATATACCCTTTGTAGGCAGCGCTTGTGCTGCTGCCGGCCACATATTCGTCGATAACAGTACTCCGGGCCGACTAAAAGAAACCCTGCAAAAAGCCGAAACGACATTACAAAATGGTATGTCGCTTGTCGTATTCCCCGAAGGAGCACGCACTTGGACAGGAGCCATGAGACCATTCAAACGAGGAGCATATCAACTCGCCGTTGAATTTTCCTTACCGGTTGTACCGCTCACTATCGACGGAGCATTTGCCGTTATGCCCCGTACAACCTACAATTTTAAACCCGGAAAAATCATTTTAACGATACACCCCCCCATCTATCCCCAAGAAAATAAAGGGCATGATATAGAAGACCTCATGAAAAAATCATACGCCGTCATAGAATCGGCATTGCCATTGAAAGGATAGATATGTAAAAAAAGATTAAACCGAATAAAAAATTCAAGGTTCGCAATGGCCGTCCCAAAATAAATTCGCAATTTTGCACTCGCAAAACAAATTTGTCCGGTGGTGTAATGGTAGCACTTCGGATTCTGGTTCCGCCTGTGAGGGTTCGAATCCTTCCCGGACAACAAAAAGTAAGGGATTAGCAAAATGCTAATCCCTTTTTTACAACTATTAATCAAGCACTTATGCTATAACATACGGCCTTTGATGTCTAATATATAAATGGTAACCCTCATTTACTAATCTTGCGTTATTCTTATCAAATCAGGATTTAATTTAAAACTTTATCTATGACTGGTTTTATTAAAGATTCCATCACATCATATCCTTGTGAATTAGGATGCACTCCATCATTCGTGTATTTAGATAACTGATCTCCATTGGAAATACAAACCATATTAGAATAATAATCTACAAAAGGTATCTGCCTATCTTTCGCATATGTAGCCACGCGCTTATTTAACGCTGTTATTTTTTGAGTGGCATCTTTGATAGACGGATTCCAGCTAAAACTCGAACTAGGTAAAGTCGTAGTAAGAATTACTTTTATCCCATTAGCTCGAGCCAATTCTACCATAGAAATAATATTCCCAAAAGAATAGTCTTCGTTGTAAGCCCCTGCATTCTCGGCAATATCATTAGTTGCAGCATTAATAACGACAACTTCCGGTAAAAGATTTATTACATCTTCACGGAAACGTAACAACATTTGATAAGATGTTTGTCCTCCTATGCCTCGACCCACATATCCATTCTGTTTAAAAAAGTCAGGATGTTGATTCACCCAGCCTTCCGTTATAGAATTTCCTATAAATACCACTCGTTTAGGAACAATAACAGTTGCTTTCAAAAGCTTATTTTGCTCTGCATAATGCTTAAAATTAGCCCAATTTTGAGCGTTATCTTGTGAGAATGAATAAAATTCTACCATACAGAATAGAATACTTACCCCAAAAAGCAATATCTTCTTCATCATTTTCAAAATCTAATCATCTTATTACAATTTAATACATAAACTACATATCATTCTTCTATATCTATATTTTTATCAATACTATATTGTTTAACATCTTTCATCAATACATCTTTTTTATCTGTATCAAAATCGAAACATACACCCACCTTATTCTTTTTCTGAACGATACTCCGGTTGAGGCTGACGACAAATATCTTTCGGATCTATATTGGCATACAAATAAGAGCCCGGTTCAAAATACAACTCAACATAATCTTTCATTAAAATAGTGCCCGATTTATATTTCCCAGCAGGAATCACTACACGTCCACCTCCATTAGCAGAGCAATCTGTTATTGCCTGATTAATAGCTTCACTACTAAGAAACGAAGAATCCTTCTTTGATCCATAATCCAATATATTATATTCTCCAACATTACTTCTCTCTTGCGAATAACAAGTTAAAACCAACAAGGGAAACAAATAAACACAAACCGATTTCATAACATTCATTCTTTATCGAAAAAGATAGCACTGCACACTGGATAATCAGGATTTCCATAATGGTCATAAAAGAAACGAGTAATCCGGAATTGAACATTTCCCGACACACCAAATGATAGATAAACTCCCTCTTCAAAATTATTAAGAAGATAAGATGCTAACATTCTTTTTGTATTGACATCTATCACATCAACCACTTCCTGACAATTTTTTTCCTTATAATCTGCAAAATATAACGACACTTTTGTATTTTCCTCCACAGTAACATCGATCAATTGATGAAGAACCGAGGTCCTAACTGCTTCAATCCGTCCTTTTCCTTCTACTTTCTGCAAAGAGACAGGTCGAGTACTATTGTTATCCAACACTTTAAGAGAATCACCTATATAGGACAGCATACAAGTTTTAGGTAATTTTGAAGAATGGCCGAATATATCATATCCCTTTTTCCCATACTTCCTCTTCCAATTGCCATGAGTTTCAACATCTTTACAAATAAACGTCGCTGTTCCCGACGGCGGATTAGAATAAATAGTCGATCTATCTGTCATATCAGTTCCAGCAGGAACTATGATCTGAGCTCTATCTGGTTCTTGCGACAGGTAAATTTGATTTTTATTTATCTTTCTACCTTGTTCCAATAATCTTAGCCCCGTAAAATCCTCATTGAACGTATAAATATCGACCTTTTCTATTCCGGTCCATTCTCTCGGGAAATGCCATATCCCCGTTCTTCCTTTCACCGAATAAGCCATTATTTCGAGATGATTTACCCAAAATACAGGGACAAATACATCATGCCCTTCTTTCATCAAATATCCATCTCTATATAAACGATGAACATTGTCATTATCCCATTTACTAACAACATTATCGGATAAAGTCAATGTTATCCCCAATGTGTCCCTAGTCTCATACTTTAATCTCAACAATCGATTCAGATAAAAATAAACATATGTGTGATGTGAAAGTTCTCTCGCAACCTTGAATGGATCACGCTGAAATTGAGTATCTTCTAGTTGCACACTCGCCCCAAAAACTTGAAATCTTCGTTTTGTTAAATCTATCTGTCCCCCATACAACTCGTCATGAGTACCGTCTCTACCACCACATGCAATATAAGGAGCGACTTCCATTTGATTAATATTCAACGAAGCCCACCAATCCCATGTAACACCCAACGAACACACTCCATAAAGATTGGTATCGGCATATTCACCGATTAACTGAATACCATATTCGGTTTTCAAATACTCCGCAGCCTTCTTTATAGCCGATATCTGATCTTCTTTTGTCACATAATGATATAAACTAGGTGGATACTGTGTCTCATTATCGAAATATAGTACTCCGGTTTCTTTAACCAAAGGAACTTGTTCTATAAAAGCATCGATCCGTTGCTTAGTCACCCCAGCATTCCATTCATTTACCATATTGACGAAATAGCTCTGACGATTCCACCAAACATCGCCTTTCACCAAAGATCCATCGGCATTTCGACATAACAAATCTTTCTTCACATACATATCCCACATAGGCGAATCCATATAAGCGTCAAATGGATTTACATGGAAAGTACAATTTGTATTATATTTCTTCGCTTCATTCATCAGCCATAATAAAGCATCCTTCCCCTTTAATCCGCCAGGCGCGTACAAAGTAGAATCAATTGGCATCCACCATGGATAAGTATGATCATGGCCTCCCTGTTGAAAACCACCCAATATCACAACTTTGGGTAGACCACGAGAAATGCAGTCTATCTGTTGCAAATATTTAGCGACCGCCCCCAAATCCAAATTATGATGATCATTTTCCAAAGCACATCGTAACATGATTTTAAACGTCAAAGTTTGAGATAAATCTCTCTTATATGGATAAAGCGGATACTGGTAATCTAGCCCAATCGGGTACATCGATAAGGGTGATAACAACAGTAAAGACAACAATAATATTTTTACAGATTTCATCTTTTTTATTTTAATAATTAATCATTTATAAAATTGGCATAATTCTACATCTAATTCATTCCCCAAAAACAGGATTATCTACATACGACCTTTTTCCTTAAAACCGACCTATCTGTTACAAGAGATACAATGCAAACTCCATTTTGACTTCCCAATTCGCCTTTATCCAAACAAACCCGCACTCGGTTATCAGAAACGTCAAATACCTTATCATATAATAAATTCCCTGCTATCGAATGTATCTGGATATGTACTTTTGGAGAAGTAAAAACATCAGCCTCGATTGTCAAATCATCTCGAAATACAGAAGGATAACACCTCAGATTATCCTCCTTCCAACGAATATTCTCTTTACCTGATACCCCTTCTTCATCTATAAATACTGCACTACATACCGGATAATCGGGATTTCCGTATCCATCATAAAAGAAACGAGTAAACCGGAACTGTAAATGTCCCTTTACATTATATCTCAGATATATTCCCGACTGAAACGAATTGATTAATTTTGAATGCAATATTCGCTTTGTCACGGCATCGATAACATCAACTACCATTTGGCAATTTCTGTCTTTATAATCGGCAATATACAACGAAAGCATTCTTTTTTCAGCCGTTTGCACATCGATTATCTGATGTAACTTCGATGTCCGTACCGCCTCTATTCTTTTCCCATCTTCCTCAGGAGTCTGTAATGCTATCCGACGAGAACTATTTGTATTATACACATCGAGATTATCACCTATATATCCCAATTGAATACCATCTGACAACACTTTCGACGCTCCGAATACATCATAACCAAGGCTGCCATACTTGTCTTTCCAATCCCCCTGTGTCTCATAATCTTCCCCTAAAAAATCGATCTCTCCAGAAGCCGGATTATCATAAATCGTTCCGTCATGAACATCGGTTCCAGCAGGGACCAATATTTGGGCCACTCCAGCTTCAAGATTCAAATCGATTTGATTATCTGTAATTGCAATATTCGAATCTTTTAATTCAAGGTCATAATAAGAAGAATTAAACTCATATATATCAACAGACTCTATACCTTTCCATTCTCTCGGCAAACTCCACTTACCCCGTCTTCCTTGATATGAATACGCCATAATTTCAAGATGATTTACCCAATATACCGGAATAAACACATCATAATTTTCTTTCATGAGTTTTCTATCCCGATATAGTCTATGAACATTATCACCTTCCCATCTGCTATCCACACTATCCGAGAGAGAAAGAGTCATTTCATATCCATTTGTGCTTAAATTTTGTCTCAATAAACGATTCATATAAAAATAGGGCAAAGTATGATGTGTAAACTCCCTTACCACTTTCGAAACATCTTGTTGAAATTGAATATCCTCTAACTGGATACTCGAACCAAAAACTTGTAATCTCCGTTTACTGATATCATTAGTAGCACCTAATAAATCATCGTGACATATATTACGTCCTCCACAAGCTACATATGCTGGAACCTCCATCTGATCGATATTTAAAGAGGCATTCCAATCCCACGTTACACCTAAACAATCAAACCCATACAAATTCACATCTGCGTACTCTCCTATCAACTGTATATTATACTGTTCCTTTAAATATTCAGCAGCTTTTTTTATTGCAGTTATCTGGTCGGCACGAGTCACCCGATGTTTAGGACTGGCCGGATATTGAGTCAAATTATCGAAATATAAAACTCCGGTTTCTTTAACCAAAGGTAATTCATTTAAAAATGCATCTATACGTTGCTTTGTCACCCCAGCATTCCATTCATTTACCATATTGACAAAATAGCTTTGGCGATCCCACCAAATATCACCCTTTACCAAAGAACCGTCTGTATTTCTGCACAACAAGTCATTTTCTTCATAAAAATTCCATTTTTCTGAATCCATATATGCATCAAACGGGTTCACATGGAAAGTACAAGTCGTATTATATTTTTTAGCCTCTTCCATCAACCATATCAAAGCTTCTTTCCCTTTCCTACGACCCGGAGCTGTAAAACTATCATCTACCGGAGCCCACCACGGATAAGTATGATCATGTCCATTCTGCTGGAAACCTCCTAACACGACGATCTTGGGAATTCCTCTTGTAATACAATCTATTTGCCTTAAATAATTAGCAACCAAAGACATATCCAAATTGGATATTTGATCAGGAAGAGCACAACGTAACATGACTTTAAAAGTCAATGTCTGAGACAAATCTTTCGAATAAGGATATAACGGATAATTGTATGTTAGCCCAGCCGAATTAACTTGTGATAAAAACAACGAAAGCCCGACAAAAAAGCCGACTACAATAAATTTCAATTTATTCATAATTAAACAATTACATAAAATACAAAACCTATGTCACAGAGACACTTTCACTCAATGACACAGGTTACAAAAACGAACTTATCTCTTAACTATACGCGATGTTACCACAGTCGCCCCATTATGAAGTGATACAAGATAAGTTCCATTTCCCAAATCAGAGAAGTTCAACAAATTATCTCCGATACCTAAATTTATCCTTTTTACCAATGATCCATCAATAGAATAAACACAAAGCGTACTTGTTCCGGCAAAAGGATTCGTTACGACCAACTGTCCAGTAGTCACCGATGGATACACATTCAACTGAGTTTGTTCCACAGCATCGATACCCGACCCGTCTCTATATTCAACAGCTCCTATTGATGGGGATGCTGGGCGCATTCTTCCTGTTTGGTCTTCTGTATTGGAAGAATTCGGAGATCCGTTTCCTACGGCAGGATTATTTTCACCCGTTAATAAATGGACATACTGCCCATCCACTTCTGCAATAGGAGCTAAATAAGTACCAACTGTGAATGGACTATCCAACGGATAGAACCGGCCTTCACCATATCGAGTATCGTCCCAAATACAATAGTTACGCACAAAAGAACCAAAAACAGTACCATAATCAGCATCTTTATCTCCATTTTCCACGTAAATACAATTATCAAAATCTATTGTCGCAGTTCCTCCCGATATATACATGGCATTCTGTCCATCAGCCGAAGAATTACCTACAATCGTACAGTCATAGATACTGATAGATGAAGCCCCTTCCCAACTACCATCAATAATACCGCCATTCGTCGGAGAGGAATTACCACTAATCGTCATATTTTGACACGTATAAGCTGCTCCCTGAAAAGCAATCGCTGTGCCTGTATTATTTACAATGGAAACATTTTTCATTAAACCGCTCGATCCCCAACCTATACCGGCGATAGATTTTCCAGAATTTCCCGTAGCATAGCAATTGGTTACATTTATTTCTTCACCCATTTGAACTTTAAAAATAACTCCATTCTGCCCGGCTGCACTTTTATTATTCGTATATATACAATTACTTATAGCCCCTACGCTTCCATCGAACCAACCTCCGGGATGAGCGTTAATTTCATTGCCGTTAAAAACACAGTCGGTAATTGTAAACGTACCATCTAAACGAACGGCTCCAGCTCCACCTCCTGTATTTTTATCGAATGTACAACCTTCTACTACACAGTTCGATGATTTATTCGAATAAACGCCGACTCCGTCCCAACCATCGTTCTCTATAAAATCACAATTCCTAACAGTCATTTCACTTCCGGCATCTTGTTCTTCTGCATAACATAATATACCAGCCCCATTACTACTACATGAATTTCCTTTAAATGTACTTTCTGTTGCATTGACTATCATACTTCCAAAACATGCTATCGCACCTCCACTACCTCCAAAATTTCCCTCGAAAGTACTATTTTCTACATCTACGTCCCAATTATAGGTGAGGACTCCTCCCCCGTTCTGGCCACTTATATTATTAAAGAACGAGCAACTAGTCAAAGTTAATTTGGGATTTGCTGACTGATCGGGTTTCTGCAACTTAATAGCACCACCCCATTTTGCTTTGAATCCATCAAATACACAATTTATAAGTGTTAATCCACTTCCAGCAGGAGAAGTTGCATCGGGAATCGGAGTACCACCCAAAACAACTATCGCCCCGGCACCGCCAGAAAAATCGCCCATATAATCGTTATCAGGTCCCGACATCCGCCCCGTAGCGTGACGGAAAATAAAGCCATCAACTACGATATCCTGCTCACCCAATAAACCATAAGCAATCGTATAGACCGTATCGGTATCATTAATAGCACCATCTAATATAGTCTCATTTTCTTGTACATTCCGTTCCGCTCCACCGGTAGATGGATAACCACCTAAAACCGTAACACCGCCTGACAACTTAAACCGCTTCTCTATATTGGGTGCGGTAGAATTACCCTTGTAATCTACTGTCGGTTTATAAACTCCGGCTCCGACATGAACCGTCGTCCCGGCAGAAGCATTATAGAGAACTTCTCCCAAGTCGTTTTTTGCATTAGCCCAATCACTACCACTACCATTTCCTGCTCCGGAAACCGTAACATACACGTCTGTCGCAAATACATTCATTGCAACAAGACTCAATGACGAAATCAGTAATTTTACCTTTTTCATGATAAATCTTATTTTTAAGGATTAATATTAAATAATTAAAATCATTCAATTGATTCGGGAAATTATGGCAGACCAACCTCCACCCGGAGCCATCGTTACTTTCAATTTTTTCCCAGACACGATATTTTGTTCCTCTATTTTGTAATCGTTCCCGTTCCTGTCGGCATTTATCCCGTCCTTGAAAATTTCAGCTTTCCACAATCCCTGGCTTAAAAAAGAGAAATCCAAAGATATTTCCCGTTTATCCCAATTCGTGATAGCTCCAACATACCACTTATCGCCTTTCCTTCTCGCAACCGCCGCATATTCACCGACTTTCCCTGCAAGGGAAACGGTTTCATCAAATACCGTAGGAAGTTGTGCTATATAATCGGTTGTCTCCTGTTCTTTTCTATAATTGTTAGGGCTATCGGCCATCATAACCAACGGAGCTTCAAACACTACATACAAAGCAACTTGATGCGCACGTGTACCTTGACTCATAGGTGTTCCCCAAATGCCTTTATAGCTTTCCCTGTTAGCATTGACCATCGCCCCCGGCGTATAATCGACCGGCCCAGCCAGCATCCTCAAATAAGGTATGGTCACATCATTTCGAGGCATATCAGGATAATCCCCTTTCAAATATTCCAGACCATAAACGCCCTCAAAATTGATAACATTCGGGTAAGTCCTCTGTAATCCCGTAGGCTTATAACACCCATGCAAATCAATAAGCAAATGATATTCAGCTGCTTTCTTCGCCAACCGTGTGCAAAAATTCACTACACGTTGGTCGTCCCTATCCATGAAATCCACCTTGAAACCTTTCACTCCAAGGTCGGAATAGTGTTTCAACGCTTCGTCCATCTTTTGGTCCAAAGGCAACCACCCTGCCCACAACAAAATAGAGACATTTTTCCGCTTCGCATATTCAATGATTTCGGGAAGATCGATATCCTCTACGGGAGTCATAATATCGGTACTCATTGCCCACCCTTCATCTAATAACACATATTCTATTTTATTTTCAGAAGCGAAGTCAATAAAATATTTATAAGTTTCAGTGTTTACTCCCGCTCTAAAATCTACGCCATATATGTTCCATGCGCACCAATAATCCCATGCCAGTTTGCCCGGTTTTATCCAAGAAACATCGTCCACTTGACAAGGTGTCGCCAGTTTATACACCATATCGCTGTTCAAAAGGTCTTTATCTTCCTCGGCTATAATCACGGCTCTCCACGGATAGAACCTTTTTCCGGTCGTTTCCGCCAGATAATCGGCTCTTTCCTCGACAAGAGCTTGCAGGTTATTATGACCTCCTTGAACCTCTTTCTTTACAAAAGGAGCAAAATCGCCCGTCAATCGAGTATCTCCCGTCTTCTTCAAAAACATTCCCGGGTAGTCGATCAAATCAGCATCGGTAATCGCCACCTTTATTCCGTTAGGCATCCCCACTAGAATGGGAGCGAAAGCCGGCCAAAAATCAGACATACCTTTCAAATTAATCGTTCGATACTCATTTTCAAAAGACTGAGAATAAACATCTTTCTCATTGGCTCTCACATACCCTACCGTCACATCGTGGTCTTCACCGGCAAAACAAAACTCGGCTTTTTCAGACTGCACAGCTACCGGCTCTTTCGATTTAAAATTTGTCTCCCAACGATAGGCCACACCATCGTCATATGCTCGGAAGTACAAATTATAATTTCGAAATTGCATTTTCAATTCATTATATCGGTCTATCACCTCTCTCTTTTTATAAATAACAGCATCGATAATCTCATCGACCTTTTCGACAGAAAACTTTTTCAATCTAGGATTACGGCCTATCGCCTCTCCATTCCGAAAGGTCATCGAAATTTCAGACGGAGCTATAATTTCGGTATCGGCAAAACAGGCACTCCACGCAATCACGGAGTCGATGCTCACCGTAACCGATATTTTACCATTCGGCGAATCCACAAACAACTCTTTCGCCCCCACGCACATGGGGAAAAATGCCAGCATGGCAAGTCCTATCGATAATACTTTTTTCATAATTATTCCTTATAATTGATTTTCCACTCCGACGGTTCCCCACTTAGACGGTTTCGAGCCCATCACAAACTCCAATGTCCCGCCATTGGCAATATCGGTATGTTTGAACGAGCATGCGTCCAACGGCTCCCCGTTCAGTTTAACAGACTGAACATAGATATTCTTATCACTGGCTTTCTTCGCTTTGATCAATAAATCTCTCCCATTTTCCAAATGAATAACAGCCTCCTCGAATATGGGACTAGATATCAAATATAAATTCTGTCCGGTATTGGGATAAAAGCCAAGAGCATGAAAGACATACCACGACGACATAGAACCCGAATCGTCATTGCCGGGGATTCCTTCTTTCGTCGTATTGTAACGCTCCTTCAACGTTTTCCGCACGACCTCGGCCGTTTTATCGGGACGCCCCACGTAATTATATAGAGTAGGCGTCAAAAATCCCGGTTCGTTCGAGATTTGGAACAGCCCCATATACCACCGTTGATCCCATTTCTCATGAGAAAAATAAGTATCCAACCTCCGGGTGAACGGCTCTTTCCCTCCACATTTCTCGATGAGAGCATTCACATCATGCGGGACATAAAAAGACAGCTCCCACGAGAACGACTCGTACACGAAATCGGGCCATGTTCCACCTTGAAAAACCGAATAATCATTTTCGCTCCACCAAGAGCCGTCGCTATAACGAGGCCACACAAAGCCCTTAAAGCCCAAACTTTCCACATCGGGGTTCCACAAATTTTGCCAATTTCGGGAACGTTCCATATACTTTTGGGCAATCTCTTTTTCTTTCAGTCCACGAGCCAATGTAGCAATGGCATAGTCACAATTGGCATACTCCATGGTACGAGTCCCCGCGCGCTCGAATTTTGTCGATACAAAACCCTTCTCATTATAATCACTGATACCGCCGCGTCCTTCCTTTCGCTCGTCATCACCGGGAGACACTTCGGCGTTCTTTATCATCGCCTCCAATGCCAATTCGTAATCGATACCTTTCAATCCTTTGACATAAGCATCGGCAAAAAGTATATCGACATTCGATCCACCTTGCACCCGGCCATTGTCGTCTCCACTCCGTGCATCGGGAGCATATCCTTCGTACCAATATATATCCAGCAAAGAACGCAACATATCTACCTGTTTAGAAGGCGTCAACAATGTGAATAAAGGGTGTGTCGCTCTAAATGTATCCCAAATACAATAGTAATCATCGTAATACGGTTCGTCCGATATCCATTTCGAATTTTCTCCGGTCTTGTCTACTGGCTGCAAATAGCTATGATACAAAGCTGTATAGAAAATCTTTTTCTGCTCGTCACTACCTTTAACCTCTATTTTGTTCAATATCTCGTTCCAACGACTCACACAGGCGGCTCTCACCTCGTCGAAATTCCACGAATTCATTTCTGACAAATTCATTCGCGCTTTCCCGGTACTTAAATAAGAGATGCCCACTTTGACCGTAACTTTCTGCTTATCAGAAGTGCGATAGGAAAAATAAGCACCTGTCGGTTCACTGGTATCATATTGTTCTCTTTTCCCAGGTTCAACTCGATGGCTCTTCCATGTACCACAATCATCGGACGGAGTATCAAACACAGCGTAGAAATAAACCGTGTACGGCTCACCTATATTCCAACCTCCTCTAACCCGAGTATATCCCTCAATCTCTTTGTCCGAAATAATCCTTACTTCTGAGCCTACTAAATATTGTCTTTCATGAGAAGACAAGAAACTCCCCAAATCAATAATTATTTTTGAATCATCACTCGCTGGAAAAGTATACTCATGCATTGCACTACGCTGCAAAGCCGTCAATCTAGCCGATGTGCCATATCTTTTCAAATCCACCTCATACAGCCCCAACGCCACATGTTCATTATTTCGAGGAGATGAATAATCTTGCATATCAAGATTCCCGGTAATCGGGGCAAACAGTACATTTCCATACTTACAACCTCCTCCGGTCCCGCTCACATGGACATTACTGAACCCATGTATATTCCCATCGCGATCCCAACCCGCATTCCAATCTTTTCCACCACAGTCAGGACCCACCTTTACCATACCAAAAGGTACACAAGGCCCCGGAAATACATTTCCGCCGCCATCGACCCCGATAAACGGATCGACATACTGCGAAAGATCAGACATCGCATTTCCCTTGAACGATGTAATAGCAACAGACAATGCTGTTACAATTGCTATATTAAAATATTTGTTCATAAAAATTTTGAATTTATTCGATTTCCATTAACGGCTCCGCCTCCAAATTAGGATTTAACTCGATTTCTCTGCTTGGAATAGGCCAAACATACTGATCGGAAGTAAATAACGTGCGTTGTCTCACTTTCACATGGCCTTTCCATTTACCACTTTCTACAACTTGGTATCCACCGGCATTATCCAATTTCATACCAATAATCCAACCGTCTTCGGCATTCAATACATTTTCAGCAATTCCCCAGCGACGAATGTCAAAAAAGCGAGCACCTTCAAAAGCCAATTCCACCCGGCGTTCATTCCTTATTCGCTCTCTCATCTCATCTTTTGTCAAATTATTAGGGAAATCGGGCATTCCTACACGCCATCTCGTCATACCCGAATAATTTCTTATTTTAGCATCTTCCGACGGAGAATTTGCCAATTCATTCCGAGCTTCCGCTGCATCCAAATAAACCTCTGCTAAACGGATTAAAGGGAAATCATGTCCAGTATCCCACACTCCTATCAAACTAGGATCTACATATTTCTTCCACCCATATCCCGTCGGAGAGCCATTGTGTTGGTCCATCTTATCTCCACTCGTACTCCCGGGCTGACTATTATACTCACTACCAGCTAAGGTCGTTCCTCCTGTACCAGTATAATAAATAGAAGCGGCCAAACGAGGATCTCTATTCACATACGGATCGTCAGGATTATAATTCGAACGAGGATCGTCAATCGGATAAGCTTCGCTATTACTTACCTTAACTTCATATGCATCGACCATAGATTGGGTAGGAACCCATGAATTCCAACCTCCATCACTAATACAAGCAATCTTCACCGTAAAGCCATAAAGAGCGCGCTCTGCACTTGTGAACTGAGAATCGTAAATTATTTCTCCACTACCTACACTCGCAGCGTCGTCATAAAAAAGTTTTCTATAACTTTCACCGGTCAATTGATTATTAGGAGTATAAAGAGATTTTCCAGATTTTGTAATAACAGAATCCGTTGCATCCCGAGCCTGTTCCCAATACCATTTCTGGTCGGGGGAAGATTTGCGATAATCTCCAGCCATAAACATGCAAATCCGGCTTTTCAACGCAAATGCAGCCCAACGCGTTACCCGTCCATCGTCTTCCTCATTTGTATAAGAAGACGGAAGATTTGCCGCAGCGTAATCCAAATCACTTATTATCTGTTTGGCAATCGCATATTTATCTGTTCTCCGAATAGAAGATGCCTCCTGTATCGTCAATGGATGATCGACCCATGGAACATCTCCAAATTGAGCTATCAAGTAATAATAAGCATACGCACGTTGAAACAAGACCTCTGCCGTATAGCGATTTTTTAAAATCGGATCCATATTTACATTCCCGATATTCACGAGAAAATCGGCACAACGTCTTATCGTAACATATCTTCTATTCCATAATTCCTGTAACACGGCATGGTTCGCTTCGAACGCATTCAATGCAATTTGTTGAAAATTACCAAACTGATTGCTGTGTTGAGGATAGGTATTATCGCTTGCCGCATCCAAGAAAAGTAAATCGCAACCATACGTATCGCTCTGAGGGAAGATATTACTATAAGTAGCATTCACTGCACGAAGAGCATCTTCTGCCGTATTCCAATAATTATCTACTGTAACTTTATCATTCGGATATAAATCCAATCCATCGGTACAACTAAAAACAGGAAGCAAACCGATGATCATAAAATAATATATATAGCGTTTCATAACTAAATGTATCTAATGTATTATAGAACAATCAATTTTTACCTATAGTAAGCTCCACTCCAAAGGTGAATGATCTCAACTGTGGATAATATGCTCCTCCCGAAGGACCCTCCGGATCCACATACGGATAAGAAGTCAAAGTGAACAAGTTATTGGCAGATATACTAAACCGAACCTTCTCAAAACATATTTTTCTCGTCCAATTTTTAGGAAGGGTGTATCCCAACTGTAAATTTTTCAATCGTAAATAAGCTGCGCTTTTTACATAGAAATCAGATATCTCGTAATTATTTTGTTGCCCGTTTACATATCGAGGTAATTTTGCATGAGCCAAATTTTCTTGTACCGATCGCTCTGGGTTCCAGCGATCCTCCAATAAGCTCTTTGAAGTAGGATTTAATACAATACCCCCATAAATAAACTCATCTCGTTTACCTACCCCTTGAAAAAATACTCTGAAATCAAATCCCTTGTACTCTCCTGAGAAATCCAGTCCAAACATATATCTCGGAGCACTCCAACCTATATCGGTTTTATCATAACTATCAATTTTTCCATCAGGAACTCCATTAGGCCCAGACAAATCGGCATACTTCAAATCGCCAACTTTTATTTGAGAGGCGTACCCCTCGGGCTTCGGACTGTTTTGTATCTCTTCTTCCGAGGTGAAAAAACCTAAGCATTTATATCCATACAGAGTATTCAAAGGTTTGCCCTCCGCTATTACCGTACGATCATATATATGAGGTCCGGTTCCTTTCAAATCCAAAACCTCATTCATTTGATCCGAAAAAGATAGAGTGACCCCATAATTAAACTCATTAACTTTATCCCTCCACGTTAACTGTAACTCATGCCCCCAACTTGCCATAACACCGGCATTTTGGACAGAAATCGGAATACCGATAACACCAGACACAGGCAAATCCAACAATATGCCATCGGTCTTCTTTCGATACCAGTCATAAGCACCGATCAGCCTATTATTGAACAAATTAAAATCTACCCCTATATCGAGCATAGTAGAAGTCTCCCACCCCAAATCGTAATTCGGTAAAATATTTAAATAAGAACCCGGGACCCATTGATGTCCGAACATATATTCTTTCGGATTATTAGCCATTACATTTGCATACTGATAAAGGCTTATGGTTTGATTTCCCAATTGTCCGTAAGATGCCCTAAGTTTCAAATTATCTACCACAGTTCTTATCGGCTCCATAAATTTTTCTTCCGATATTCTCCAACCTATTGACCCCGAAGGGAAAAGTGTATATTGATGTCCTGGCGCCAAACGTGACGAGCCATCGTACCGAAGATTAAACTCTAAAAAATAACGACTATCAAAATCATAGTTGGCCCGGCCAAAATAGGAATACATTCTCCACTCGTCAGAATTTCCCCAATTATCTTTCAAATCGCCAGTACCGGTCGCACCATCTATTTCCTCCAAATTATTATCAGGAATATTCTTCCTATTAGCTCCTACCCAATGGCTTTTATAATGTTCATCTGTAAAACCCGCTAGTACTTTAAAAAAATGATTTTGTATTTTTTTCTCATATTCAAGTGTGGTCTGTAAAGTAGTCTGGCTTCTTTCTGTCATTGAACGACTCACACTATTCGGATCATTACTATATTTATGGCTACCATCTTCATTAACAAACGTAATAGTTTTGTAAATACTAGAACTACCTACCTCCCATAAATTCCACGAAAACTGAGCCTTAGCACGAAGTCCGGGAATAATCTCCCAATTCGCCATACCATTCATAAGAAGATTATTATCAAATGCTGGAATAACCTCGGGAAATTGGAGAAATGACGCTAAATGACTTTATACCAATGTCGTTACGGTGTCAGATGAGGACAAACCGAAAAAGCAGAAAATGCAAGAAAAAGTAGAATATAGCAGGAGAACGGTTTGCAAATCATTACCCAAGAAGATGTAAGATTTAACACATGTAGGACGCTATTGCACCGTTTGTCTCCGTTTTGCGTATCAAGGTTTAACTCGTTGATATTTAACTTTGCAAACAAAAAAACGAGTATGGCAAGAAGTACATTCAAAGTGCTGTTCTACGTGAACGGCAGCAAGGAGAAAAACGGCATTGTCCCCATCATGGGACGAGTGACAATCAACGGTTCTGTGGCGCAGTTCAGTTGCAAGCAGAACATCCCGAAAACGCTTTGGGATGCGAAAGGCAACCGAGCCAAAGGAAAGAGCATTGAAGCGAGGGACATCAACCACGCTTTGGACAACATCAAGGCGCAAATCATCAAGCACTACCAGCGCATTTCAGACAGAGAAGCGTATGTTACGGCAGAAATGGTGCGCAACGCCTATCAAGGAATCGGCAGCGAGTATGAAACATTGCTCGGAGCGTTTGACAAGGACAACGCCACGTTTCAAAAGCGGGTGGGTACTGACCGTGTAAAAGCCACTTACATGGCAAGAGTTCGTGCAAGAAACCATGTAGCGGCATTCATCAAGGCGAACTACAAGCGAAGCGACCTGTCTATGCTTGAACTTACTCCCGACTTCATCAAGGAGTTTGCTGTGTTCCTTTCCACTGACAGAGGATTGCAGAACGGCAGCATCTGGACTAACTGCATGTGGTTGAAAGGTGTGGTCATGCGTGCGCACTTCAACGGACTGATACCGAGAAATCCGTTTGCCCAATTCCATATAAGCCCTAACATAAAGGAACGTGAGTATCTGACGGAAGAAGAACTGAAAACATTGATGACACACGAATTTGTGGATGCCAAACTTTCCTACATCCGTGACATCTTTGTTTTCGCCAGCTTTACCGCACTGTCATTCGTGGATGTCAAGGAACTTACCACTGATGATATAGTGGAGGTGAATGGTGAGAAGTGGATATTATCCAAGCGGCACAAGACCAAAATCCCCTTCCAAGTGAAATTGCTTGACATCCCTTTGCAGATTATCAAGCGTTACGAGGAGTTCCAAACAGACAAGTCCGTTTTTCCGAATTTGAACTATTGGTCTATATGCAAGCCATTGAAAAAGATGATAAAAGAGTGCGGAATCACAAAGGACATCTCATTCCATTGCTCCCGTCATGGGTTCGCTACCCTTGCTCTAAGCAAAGGTATGCCGATTGAAAGTGTCAGCCGTGTGTTGGGACATACGAATATCGTTACTACCCAGCTCTATGCGAAGATAACAACGCAGAAGATAGACCACGACCTTACAATGTTCGGTGACAAACTGAACCAATCTTTTGGAAACACGACAATGGCATAGGACTATGGAAAGAAACATTATAAGAATAGACGAGTTCGGCAATGTGACTTTACCGAATGACATAACCAATGTATGGATGAACGAAGCCGAACTGTTGGATTTGTTTGGAGTTACCGCTCCGACCATTCGGGCTGGGATAAAGGCTCTTTGCAAAAGTGGCGCATTGAGGGAATACGAGATAAAGCGTACCATCCTCATATCCGACAAGTGCGGTATGGAGCTTTATAACCTTGAAGCGATAATCGCCCTCGCTTTCCACATCGGTACATTCAGAGCGAAGCAGGTGCGTAATGCCATTCTGAAAAGGCTGTACTTGCGAAAAGAGAAACAAGCCATCTTCTTTTCGCTGAACAGTACCGATATAGCCAAGTCCAAATACCTCTCATAGATTGGGATGTGAGACTGACGTAATGCAGTCAGTAAATCTGCAAGTCAGTACAACAACACGACAGATACTCTGATTTTTTCTCCCGAAAAGCGTCATCCGACCATTCGCTTTTCGGGAGTTTTTTCGTCTTTTCAATCCAATTCCATAGCCAAACCATTGAAAGTTTTTGTTTCGAGGGGCTTTTTTCTATATTCTGCTATATTTTGCGTAACAACTTATCCATTAAATGCTTATACTTTTGTGGCTGGTATTTTTCAATCTTAAAACCATTTGATTATGTCAGCTAACAAACAACAAGACAACCACAAACCGCCATCAGATGGCAGCGTGGCAAAAGAAGAGTTCATCCGAGTGGGAACAACGCTCTACAAGATTGTGGAGCAGCCAAGACTGAACGGAGGGTATGTAAGGAAACGTATCGCATGGAACAACGAGACCCTGCGCCAGGACTATGGCAAGGACTACATCGGCAGCGTTCCCAAGTATGACGGTTTCTGCACCGTTCCCGAACACATCGGCTATCGCCCCGTGGTCGGTAAGTTTCTTAACCTCTATGAACCGATAGACCGCCAACCAAAGGAAGGGGATTTCTCTCACATCCAATCATTGGTACGGCACATCTTCGGGGAGCAATACGAGTTAGGAATGGACTATCTGCAGTTGCTCTACCTGCAACCCATTCAGAAGTTGCCTATCCTGCTGTTGGTGTCGGAAGAACGCAACACGGGCAAGAGTACGTTTCTCAACTTTCTAAAAGCCCTCTTTCAGAACAATGTCACGTTCAACACCAACGAAGATTTCCGCAGTCAGTTCAATTCCGATTGGGCAGGAAAGCTCCTTATCGTGGTGGATGAGGTGCTGCTCAACCGCAGGGAGGACAGTGAGAGGTTAAAGAACCTCAGTACAACCCTATCCTATAAGGTGGAAGCCAAAGGCAAAGACCGTGACGAGATTGCGTTCTTTGCCAAGTTCGTGCTATGCTCCAACAACGAGTACCTGCCCGTAATCATAGATGCAGGAGAAACACGTTATTGGGTACGCAAGATAGACCGCTTGCAGTCCGATGACACCGACTTTCTGCAAAAGCTGAAAGCGGAGATACCCGCCTTTCTCCATTTCCTGCAACACAGACAGCTATCCACCGAAAAGGAAAGCCGTATGTGGTTTGCTCCCTCATTGCTGCATACCGAAGCCTTGCAGAAGATTATCCGCAGCAACCGCAACCGATTAGAGATAGAGATGCAAGAACTTATCCTTGACATTATGGATAGTATCGGCACGGACACATTCTCGTTCTGTTACAACGACCTTCTTCTTTTGTTGGTACACTCGCAGGTAAAGGTGGAGAAGTGCCAAGTCCGAAAGGTATTGCAGGAATGTTGGAAACTCACCCCTGCACCGAATACGCTTACTTACACCACCTATCAAGTGGACTATACCCGAGAGTGTCGCTATTCTCCCATACGGAGGATAGGACGGTTCTATACCGTAACAAGAGAACAGTTGACATCACTCTGATTATTTTGATGAAATGATGAATAAGTATATAACCATACTGATATATAAAGGTTTGTATTCTCATCAAACACTCATCAAAAACAACTTACTGATGAAAAGAGAAAAAGGGTCAGGCAGACCATGCACTATAAGGCAAATGATGATTTTCTCTTTTGGTAAGTACTTTGATGAAACAATGATGAGAGCGCATAAGATTGCTATCCAATAGTTTGGCATACACATTCATCAATTTATCGGTTTTACATTCATCATCAAACCATAGAAATATGAACATACAGGAAGTAAAGAACATACGCATTGCAGACTATCTGCAAAGTTTGGGTTATACGCCCGAGAAACAACAAGGCAACAGCCTTTGGTACAAATCGCCGTTGAGAGAGGAAAAGGATGCCTCCTTCAAGGTAAACACCGAACTTAACAGGTGGTATGATTTCGGGCTTGGCAAAGGCGGCAACATCATCGCATTGGCAGAGGAACTATACGCAACCGACTATGTGCCTTACTTGCTCAACAAGATAGCGGAGCGAGTACCGCACATCCGTCCAGTATCTTTCTCTTTTTGCCAGCAAGCATCCGAACCGAGTTTCCAACAATTGGAGGTGGACGAACTTACCCATCCTGCATTGCTCAGCTATTTGCAGGAACGAGGCATAAACACCGACTTGGCGAGGCTGGAATGTAAAGAACTGCACTTCATCCATAACGTCAAGCCCTATTTCGCCATCGGCTTCCCGAATGTGGCAGGAGGGTATGAAGTGCGCAACCGTTTCTTCAAGGGCTGCATCGCACCGAAGGATATCAGCCATATCTGCCAGCAAGGAGAGCCGAGGGAGAAGTGCCTTGTGTTTGAGGGTATGATGGACTACCTGTCATTCCTCACGTTGCGGATGAGGAACTGCCCGACTATGCCCAACCTTGACGGACAGAATTACGTCATCCTCAATTCGGTTGCCAATGTTTCCAAAGCCATAGACGTGCTGCATAGGTACGAGCGCATCCACTGCCTGCTTGACAATGACGAGGCAGGAAGAAATGCCTACTTGGAATTGGCAAGAGAGTTCAGCGGTCGCATCCGGGACTTCTCCGACAACTACAACGGACACAAAGACCTGAACGATTACCTGTGTGGCAAGCCCGTGTTCCAATCGGAAAAACCGATAACGGAGAGGAAGCAACTCCAATCCGCAAGGCGGATGATACAGCCACCAAAAAAGAAAGGGCTGAAGATGTAAGGGGATGCTTGCAGCGGCACGGGTATTTACCGATGGAAAATACCGTAGCTTATTAGGGAATTTTCCGAGCCGCATTGCAAGCAACGCTGAAAATTCCCCAATAAGCCAAAGAGGTTGCACCTCTCTGGACTCTCCAAGACCAACGGCAACAGCCGTACATAAGCAATAATCAAACGATGTTTCACAAGCAGAATAAAAAGGAATTATATATGGGATTCGTAGTATTACACATGGAAAAGGCGCACGGTTCCGACAGCGGGACGACCGCTCACATCGAGCGTTTCATCATACCGAAGAACGCAGACCCCACACGCACACACCTTAACCGAAAACTCGTCATATACCCCGATGGGATAAAAGACCGCACGGCAGCCATTCAAAAGAGATTGGAGGAAGCAGGACTGACACGCAAAATCGGAAACAACCAAGTTCGAGCTATCCGTATCAACGTGTCGGGAACGCACGAGGATATGAAGCGTATCGAAAGGGAGGGCAGACTTGATGAATGGTGTGGCGACAATATGAAATACTTTGCCGACCTGTTCGGCAGGGAGAATATCGTGGCTGCACATCTGCACAGGGACGAGGAAACGCCACACATACACGTTACCCTCGTCCCGATTGTCAAGGGAGAGCGCAAGCGCAAGGAACGTGAGGAACAGGCAAAGAAACGCTATCGCAAGAAACCAGCCAATGCCGTCCGTTTGTGTGCCGATGACATCATGACGCGCTTGAAGCTGAAATCCTACCAAGACAGTTATGCCGTCGCGATGGCAAAGTACGGTCTGCAACGGGGCATAGACGGCTCGCAGGCTCGCCACAAATCCACGCAGCAGTATTATCGGGACATACAGAAACTTGTCGGCAGCTTGAAATCGGAAGTCGTGGATTTGCAGAAGCAGAAAACCGAAGCGGAGCAGGAACTCAGACGAGCCAAGAAAGAGGTGCAGACCGAGAAACTGAAAGGCGCAGCCACCACAGCAGCGACCCACATTGCAGAAAGTGTCGGTTCTCTTTTCGGCAGTAACAAAGTCAGGACATTGGAACGCAGAAACGAGGACTTGCAAGACCGCATCCTTGAACTTGAAGAAGAAGCACGACAAAGGGAACAGCAACAGGCGAAGCACATACAGGAGATAACGGATGCTTACGAACAGCGACACCGCAAGTTGTCCGAGTTCGTGGATTTTGTCAAATGCTACTTTCCGTATGTGGAGAAGCTGATGCCAACCATCAAGTTCCTGCGTGATACGCTGAACTTTGGCGATGCCCTCATTAGAAAGTTATGCACGTTCAAGGATGTTTCCATCAAAGGCGAGCTCTATTCTCGCGAGTTCAACCAACATTTTAGGGTAGATAAAACGATATGTTCACTTAAAGAGAACAAGGAAGGGAATTTCAACCTCCACATTGACGGAGTTTCACATGTCAGCTGGTTTAGAAGGAAGAAAGAAGAGTTTATGGAGAAGCTGAAACCACAAGCAAGGAGACAAAATCGGGGTATTAACTTGTAAATCATAATAAAATCCGTGATAGTAGAATGTTACATCACGGATTTTTTGTACTTTTGCAGTGGATTGAGGTGACTCTTTCCAAGACATATTGGAAAAAGAAGAAGCGTTATGCTTATCTTGTTAATGGAAACCTGAGAAATTTCTAATTACGAACAAGGATAGCATAGTGGTTCTCACGCTATAGCGTGGGCTGCTATTACTATATCTGTTCGTAAAGGTTTTCTCAGGACCTCCATTAAAGACATAGTTGCATTGCAGTTCACGCTTCGTGCATAAATAAAGGTCTTTGAGGACTGCCAAAGACACAGATGTACGACTATGGCAGATATTAAAATTCCCATTGTGGAACTTGCAGAAGATAAGTTTCAAGTTTCAATAGATACAAGCCTGTATGCTAAAGAAGTAATAACAGCAGCTATCTATAAATTATCCCATTTATTCTATATTCATCAACAGATGGACACTTGTAATCAAACACTTGTAAATGTTATCTTTGAATCAAAAGATAACAGCAAGGTAACTGAGGTGATTCCGAAACAGTTTTGCAATGAATTGATAGACCAACAGATTCGTTATAATACAAATGTTCAGTTTGGCCATATTCGTGATATGATAGTTCAAGAAGCGTTCAAACCCGTAACAAAATGATGAATTATGGCTTATCAATTACTACCATTCCGTTTTGAACGATTCAATGATAATCAGTATCTTCTAACAAATGAAGTAGGAGAATATGTATTCTTGTCAAATGATGATTTTCATGCCTTTGTTAATGGCAAGTTAGACGAACATAGCGTATTGTTCTATGACCTTGCTTCCAAACAAATAGCAACAACTGACAAGGTAGAAGATGTGGTGCAGATGCTTGCCACTAAGTTTAGAACGAAGAAGAGTATCTTGCGTGATTTCACTTCGTTGCACATGATTGTGCCAACACTACGTTGTAATTCAAGCTGTATTTATTGTCAGGTTGCCCGTAAAAATATGGATGACCATTCTGCCGACATGTCTAAAAAGACAGCAAAGAATGTGGTGAAAACCATATTCCAATCTCCATCGCCTTGTATCAAAATAGAGTTTCAAGGTGGAGACCCATCAACAGACTTCGATATGGTAAAATATATCATTGAAGAAGCCGAATGGCAAAACTTATTCAAGAAAAGAGAATTGGATTTTGTAATCTGCACGAACCTTACTCTACTTAACGAAGATATGGTAAAGTACTTGAAGAAACATAAATGTATGATTTCCACTTCTCTTGATGGCCCCAAAGATTTGCACGACATGAATCGCCCTTTACAAAATAAGGATTTAGACCATCATGCCATTTTTGAGAAGAATCTTGCTATGATAAGGAATATATGGGGAGATAACGAGTGTGTTTCTGCATTGATGACCACCTCCAAATATAGTTTGGGACGTTTCAAGGAGATTATAGATGAATACATAAGATTGGGTTTCAATAATATATTCCTTCGCTCTCTTAATCCTTACGGATTTGCTAAGCAATACAAGGAAAAGATAGCCTATCCGGTTGAAGAGTTTATCGCCAATTATAAAGAGGGGCTGGATTACATCATAGAATTAAATAAGCAGGGAACTTTCTTTGTAGAGGGTTTTGCTGCATTGTTGTTGAAACGAATGCTGACGCCGTTTGCTACCGGTTTTGTGGATTTGCAGTCACCTGCTGGAGTGGGTATAGCTGGAGCAATCTACGACTATGACGGAAATGTGTATGTTTCTGATGAAGCTCGTATGATGGCACGTTTCAAAAACTACTATTTTAGATTGGGCAATGTAAACGAAAACAGCTATCAAGAAATGTTTAATGGGGAATTACTTCATCATATCATTGCTTCTGCTTGTAGCGAATGCTTGCCTGTCTGTGCAGAATGTGTATTTCAACCTTATTGCGGTGCAGATCCGGTACGTAATATGTCAGAGCAAGGCGATATGGTAGGTTTCCGACCAACAAATGAAATGTGTAAGAAGACGAAAGCGATTATACATTACTTGTTTGAGTTGTTGCAGAAGCACGACCCAGAGATAAACAGAATATTTTGGTCTTGGTTAAATTGATTGAACGATGAAACAAATTCAAGGAACTTCTTATAACATCGAAGATGATATAGTTGGACGTATAACCTTTGGCAAGAATAACTTGTTTGGTCGTTCCAACGATGTATTGGTATGCAAAGATGCAAGTAAACCCTCTATTGGATATTTGGCAACCATTACGGAAACAACATCGTTTGTAGGTAAAGGGAAACCGTATTGCGTAGTTGAGAATGTCGGAACTTTCCAAGAAGGAGATGTGGTTGTTATCAACAAGCAAGGAGAAATTATATTCGTGTATGAAATACTCTCCAATCACAATGCTTTAATGGCTACAGAGCGTTGTAACCACCGTTGCATTATGTGTCCGCAACCTCCTATTTTGCAGGAAAAAGATAAGACCCCATTCAATTTGAAACTTATTTCCTTATTTGACAAAAACACACAGGAAATAGGTATAACAGGTGGAGAGCCAACTCTTATTGGCGATAATCTCTTTACGCTGATAAACCATATCAAGAAAGAATTGCCTCATACAGCAATCAGCATTCTGTCAAATGGAGTAAAGTTTGCGGATAAGGAATACGCAATGAAGTTAGCTAAATGCAGACACCAAGATTTGCAAATAGACATACCTTTATTCTCAGATATTGCGGAAGAACACAACCGTATTGTAGGAGCTAAAACATTCTACAAGACAGTTCAAGGATTGTATAATTTGGCGTTATTCCATCAACGCATAGGATTACGTATGGTCATTCATAAACAGACCTACAAGCGACTTCCTCAATTTGCGGACTTCATCTATCACAATTTCCCTTTTGTTGCCCAAATCGCCTTTATGCAAATGGAAACAACCGGATTGGCAAAAGAAAACTTTGATGATTTATGGATAGACCCCTACGATTATAATGACGAATTGCGAGAAGCGGTCTTATTGCTTGCAGATAGAGGCATGAAACCATATATTTACAATGCGCAGCTATGTGTATTGCCTGAAAATATACGTTGTTATGCCCAGCAATCAATTTCTGATTGGAAAGATATTTATATCTCAGAATGTGAGGGGTGTGTATTAAAAGGTCAGTGTGCAGGATTTTTTGAATCTAATAGGCAGGCGCACAGCTCGCACATTATGAAAATAGAACATATATCATCCGATATATCGTGTTAGATAACTGAATGTTTAACTTTAAAAAGGAGGTATCAATGAAGAGACTCTTGTTCTTTGCGGTTTCTGCAATTCTTGCAGGTGCAAGCTATTGTTCCTCTGTTAGCGAGAAGATTGTTGCTAAGGTAACCAACAGCGACACTCAAATCGAACAACAGCAGGAACAGACATTGGTGCTGGAACAGTCCTCTGCCGAGTTTAAATTACTCGCAAGCCACAGTTCGCACAGCAGCCATAGCTCGCACAGCTCACACAGTTCTCATCGCTCCCATAGTTCACACTATTCGAGCAGATAAAGACTACTGATTAAAAGGACCATTTTTAAGTGGTTAATTACTAAATTTACCCCTCCAGTATAGTATCTGGTGGGGTAATTTAGTATTATTATACTTCTCATTTCTTGAAGCTTATATCATTTAACCGTAAAAAAACAGCAGAATATTTTGTAGTTTATCAAATAATGTCTATCTTTGCAGCGTAAATAAATACACATAAAGATGTGTGGGTCTATCCACAACTATTAAGATAATCAAAAGTAAACAATAGGGATTCTCATTAGATTATTGAGAATCCTTTTTTATTAACATAAATTATTTACGCTATGAGTAAAAAAACTTTTGTATCGGCACTCTTTACGTTTGCCTATTTTCCAAACTATGACAAGGCTGTTGAGTATTTGGCAGAGAACCTTGCAGACCCTGAAGATTGGGAGTTTTCAGATGCCAGTAAAAAGAACTATTCTATTTTGAAGAACTATCTAGAACATATTTTTAGAAAAGTTCAATCAGAAAGAAAAGTTACTTATACTAGTACTAATTCTCATGCATGTTTCAATACGGGACTTGTTACAAAAAACTTAGAGCCGATATATGCTTATTTTGAGGCATATCGCAAGCCACAGCCAGGGAAAGACTATCCTCAATTCTGTTTTAAGGCTTTTTTAAAAGAAAGTGATATTCAGTTTTTGAAGACATTCCCGAGTAACCATCCTGATATTGCAGACTTCTTTCAGAAGCCCGAAGATTTGATTTTCAATCCTCGTTGCAAGCTCATACCTCAGTTAGACCATATCATAGATGATAACCTAACCCGTTTCCCCGCCCATATTCAAGCGTTGGATCCTGGTGAGATTCGCCGTAGATTAGATGGTGCTATTGAAGAGGTTAAGAAAAGAGTGAAAACTAACTATAAGTTAGCTGTTCCCCAATTCTACAATAATCGTATTCAACTATTGTTGCCATTGAATCTTACGCCAGGTTCTCCTAATCCAGATTTAGCATTAGCTATTCATAAAATTAGTGATGATACATATACTGCTCGTACATGTCTTACACTAAAAATGGCATATAACAATGCTCGCTTGATTGTAAAGCCTCAGAGTGCTTGGTTGAAACCATAGTTTGAAGTTTTTTGAGAGTGCAATTTGCACTCTCTTTTTATTTAAAATCTTTCTTAAAAATTCAACTATTATTATCTTGAATTTTCTACCTTTGCACTTGAAAGAGTTACTTGAAACGCAAATCAAGGCAGAACGTAGCAAATGGCACAGTTGCCAAGTCATTACCTCAAAATCGGGTAATTCTCCCAAAGTCCTTTGTATAAGGAATTAACAAAGGTATTCCAAACTTACGATTATAACTTTTGGTATGTCCTCCCTCTGTAATCCAAGCAACCGGGTTCGTATCTTCATTGTTTAAATGTCCCCAATCTCCATTCGCCCGCTTAACTGGTAAATAAGGAGGCATATTTAAAACAGCTTCAAAAAAATCGCTATAATGATCAGGCTCTTTACTATTGCTTCTGTAATAGGATACACCAGCCATAACGTCAAAATTATCCACAATCTGAGTACTTACATTGGCTCTGGCATTATATTTGGAAAAATCGGTAAACTGAACCAACCCTTGTTGTGAAGTATAACCGCCAGAAATCATATAAGCAGATTTTGCAGTTCCACCACTTACCCGCACATTAGCTTGATGCATACTGTCATTGGACTTTACTGCCGATTTCCACCAATTCGTATTAGCATAATAATCCGGGTTACTGCCATCTCGCATCATTTGTATTTCTTCATCGGTATATAAAGGATTTCCACCAGCCTGAACGTAAGACTCATTAACCAACATAGCATAATTCCACGAATTATTTAACTCAGGGACTTTTGTCGGAGTCTGCATTGAGGCTGTATATGAAATATCTACCGTCGGATTTTTATCCTTATTACCCTTCTTTGTTGTTACCAATAAAACGCCATTGGATGCTCTCGATCCATAAATAGCTGCAGAAGAAGCATCTTTCAAAACAGAAACGGATTCCACATCCGTGGAGCTCAATGCATAAAAGTCCCCTAGTCCAGCCGGAACACCATCTATAATAACCAATGGTTCGGTAGAACTCATAGTTCCTATTGCACGAATATTCAGCGAAGGAGTAGATCCAGGTTTACCCCCATTATCCGTGATAATCAATCCGGGAACCGTTCCTTGAAGAGAATAAGCTATATTAGAAACCGGGACTTGCTCAATCGTTTTCGAAGAAATAACATCAATCGCACCTGTCACACTAGACTTTTTCTGTGTACCATAAGCCACTACAACGACCTCGTCCAGCACAACGGGACGAATATCTATGCGCAACGACGTACGACCGTTGATTTCCACCTCCTCTTTATTATACCCCACATATGAAACCTCCAAGACACCATCGGCTGGAGCATTGATAGAAAATTTTCCATCGATATTCGAAACAGTACCCACATTAGCACCTTTCACAACGATATTAGCTCCAATTACAGGAACTTCTGTTTCGTCATAAACAATCCCCTTGACAGTCACCTGCTCACGACTGCTTTTACCTAAGTTCGGACGCTTATCGAAAACAACAATCGATTTATCCGATACTATATTATAATCCAAACCCTTGTTTTTAAAAACTTCGTCTAAAACTTCTGGGACACTCTTATTCTTGACAGAGATAGAAACATCATTACTCTCGTCAAGCACTACATTTCTATAAGCAAACCTGTACGAAGTTTGTTTTTCAACAATAGAAAATAACTCTTTTAGAGTTGCATTTTTCAGCTCAATAGTCACTCTTTGACTCTGAGCAGCCAGCATACCTACATTACCTATAAAAAAGAATAATAAGATAAACTGTCTTAATCGATGTTTTATGATTTTTTTCATAAACCTTGAATTGTTTTTTATGGTTTTTCTTAATATTTATATAGAAAGACAACACGCTAATAAAAAAGTACTTTTAAAAAAGCATGTTTTACCAGAAGAAAAAAATATCCAAAACAAATATTATACTTTATTCTTGCGTTATAATCAAGTTCTAGTATTGGTCGAGACTCCTATCTCATTAATGGTATTATTTTTACATATAAATATTTGCAATATTTCGAGTTTATACTAAAAAGAGAATACCCGATTCAAATTTTTGAATCGGGTATTCTCTTCATTTCGTAGTTCCTAAAAAGGAACTATCAAAACAGAGGAGCATAAATAACAATATCCGAACGAATCGAAACTTTCCAAGAATTATTTCTTGGAAAAATAAATATCTTTCGCATCGACACGATAATCCATGTGATAAGAATATTTCAATATTTCCAATGCATTAAGCAAATCGTTAGAAGGCACTTTTCCAGTAAACAAATCACTGTCTATATTTAACCCCTTTATATGAATACTAATATTATAATTTTCTTCAAGAGCTACTATTACATTCTCCAACTGTTCGTCAATAAAAACTAGTTCGTTATTTTTCCATACAGATGCATCCTCCGGCCTCTTCTCTTCTAATACTAATATACTACCGTCTTGACAATTCAATACAGCCTTTTGGTTAGGTAACAACTTCTTCTCTTCCTTTCGAGATGATACTAATATCTCTCCCTCTTCCAATGTAACCTCCATAGTTTCATTTCCAGCATATGCATGTAAATTGAATTTAGTCCCCAATACTCTTACGGTTAAATCCTTTGTGGTAATAACAAATGGAACCGATTTATTTTTAGCTACATTAAAATAGGCTTCTCCATTAAAATCCACACATCGCTCATCTCGATTAAAATCTTTGGGAGAATATGTCAAGGAACTATTCGAATTCATCGTCACCTTAGTCCCGTCTGGCAAAGTCAAGTTAGCATGTTCTTCCGCAAATGTAGAAAATAAAACTTCCCCACTTGACAAAGAACGCGTTTCTTGATAAAAATAAAATGTAGCAAAAACAAAGATTGGAAGTAGAATTGCAGCTACTATTCGTCCCCACGATATCAACATTTTAGTACGATATTTTAGAAAAATGCTTTTATCTACTTTGCGTTTTAGTATAGCTAAACGTTCAGCAGAAACGGAACTATCATCTAGTATATCCTCTTGCCAGCCTTTAAATAACCGATCTTCGAGTTGCCCGTCCGACATTTCTCTTACCTTCCTTTGAAGTTCCTCCAATTCTTTCGGAGTCAGACAATTTCTTTTATACTTTTCTTCTAAATAATCCATATAACTCGCTCTGTTTATGTAAAGACAACAAAAACGTCTTTTTATATCAACATTTCAATTATTTTAACACAAAGGAAAGAATTAAAACAAGACTTTTCTTCAATATTTCCTTTAAAACCTTCAATCCGGCTGAAAGAGCATTCTTTACGGTTTGTTCTTTAAGTCTAAGTTTTACAGCCGTCTCTTTAACAGACATCTGGTTTAATTTGACACACTCAATCACTTCCCTCTGAGTACTAGACAAATTTTTCATCGCCTTTTTCAGAGATTTACAGAAATCGTCATATTCCACAATAGCTGAAGTATCGCTCACAGAACATTGTTCTTCATTATAATAATTCACATATTCTTCAAAAACATATGAATTAATTCGTGATTTATACCTATTGATAATCTGATTCTTTGCTATTTTAAAAATAAAAGCGCTGAGGAGCTCGCCATGTATAATACTATGTCTATTTATCCATAATTTAATAAATACATCTTGTACAATTTCTTCGGTATCTTCTCTCGACTTAACATACTGCATACAATATACATATAACCGAGCCGAATACATATTATATATTCTATTAAATGCATCTTGAGATTCCTGTTTTAATTGATATACAAGTTCCTCCTCATTCATGGTATAACCCAATTACAGCCTCCTCTTAATCTGTATTTTCAATCCTTCATGCTGCTCTATAAAAACTATCCTTTCGAATCACAACACTATAATTGTACAATCTCTATTTATAAATATCATTGGTCTTATTCAGCGAAGATAGTTATTTTCATAAAGATAAATATGTACCCAACTGTTAAAATTTTTCTAATATCAAACTCTAAAAATTTTACGCTCACATTGAATCATTAGCAGAAATACAAAATAACTATTTAATACACAATATTTTATAAACTAAAAATCAAAATACTTTATTAAACAAAAAGCCAACTTTTGAAGTTGGCTTTTTGTTTTCCTTTCTAAAAATTAGACCGTCTATTCTAACATATCATTAGGAGCAATAGGTATATACGGACCATCTTTCACCTCAAAAATAACAGTACCAGCACATAACACCTCAATTGTATGCCATTGTCCCCGGGGTATGTTTACCCCATAAGTACCCTCCGCCGGGTCGAGTTCATAGCGGTTAATTTCCTTCTTGTCGTCATCGTAAAAGAGAACTCTCATACGCCCTCGCAACAATACATAAGTTTCGGCCGTATGCCTATGACGATGTATCGGTAAAACGGTTCCCGGTTCAAGGGCATTAAGCAGACGTTGCGAAGGAGACGACAACGATTCGTGAAAGTTATAATTCATACGCAATCTAGGACTTTCCTTTGCATCCTTTGTCACCCTATCGAGTAAAACATGATCAATCAATATCTCAGACATTACTTCGTTCTCCCTTCTCAATAATTTCGAATAAATTGTTCATACATTTTTCTTTCTTAAAATGCCGCTGGTAATAATTATATCCGTTTCTACCCTTTTCTTCCAATTCTTGATTTGAATAATTCGAAATGGAAAGGACTAAACGAACCATCTTGTCAATAGAATCTGCACCTGTATAATATCCGCAACGAGCATTCTTTACAACCGTTTGTACTTCACCATTCGCCATGACTAAAATAGGTTTAGAACTGAGCATATAAGCCTGTATCTTCGCTGGTAACGTCACATTGAATGCGCTATTGTCACAAAGAGGAAGCAACATAATATCGGCTTTTCTGAAAAATGCCGGCATATATTCAATGGGATAACGGTCATAAAAATGTACAGTATCACCCATCTCCCGACTCTGAACGAACGACATAACCCATTTTTTCTTTCGCCCGTCACCGATAAAAATCCACTGTATATGTTTATTATTTTTCAAACGTTCGGCTACTCTCATCACATTTTCAAGATTTTGCGCCTCACCTAAATTTCCGGCAAACATAATTTTAAAACCATCTGGCAAATGTGGCAGTTCATCGTCATCAACAGTACATTTTCGAAGTTCATCTTCTCCCCAATTGGGTAAATCTTCTATACAATCATTTTTTACCCCTCGTTGCTGTAACAATGTCCTCACGCCCGATGCTGCTATGAAAATTTTGCGACAATGACGATAAATGTAACGCATGATACGATCAACTATTTTAACGATATATTTATTAGTTATACCTCCGGCAGCCAAACTTTCTGGCCAAACATCAAGTAACCAGAAATAAATAGGAATTCGTCGTATTTTTTTCGCAAGCACTGCCGGTATACCGATAAATGCCGGGGACAATTCCTGCACAAAAATAAAGTCGAATCTCTTACGACAAACAATACTTAATGTGTATATACAAGAAAATAATAAACTCGATAAATAATTGAGCACCATTCTTATCGCCCTACCATCTCCACGAGGAATCACCGGCACACGAATGACATTTACTCCATTGACGACTTCTCTCCGCCTGCTCCGCAATCCGTATCCCTCGTAAAAATGGCCCTGAGGATAATTGGGAATACATGTAATTACAGTAACTTCATATCCTCGTTTTACCATTTCAAAAGCGATATCGTTACCTCGAAAAACTTCGGGATAAAAATAATTGGTCAAAAACAAGCATCGTTTACCTTTCACCCCAGACGACTCTTTTGACATAATCGGTATAAGAAAGAATAATTCGCACGACTTTGTCGCTAACATTCGGTATAGAATAGTCTGCGACCGGACGAAAATTACGAGTTTCGAGATTCTGATTCTGCAATTCGGACAAACCCTGCATCACCCGTTCGGGGTTAAGCCCTACCATCATCACCGAAGCTTCCTCCATCGCCTCGGGACGCTCGTGAGCTTCACGTATATTCAGAGCCTTAAAATTAAGAATAGACGACTCTTCGCTAATGGTTCCGCTATCCGAGATTACCGTTTTGGCATTAATTTGCAATTTATTATAATCGCTAAAACCCATCGGTTTCATCAACCGTATAAGTGAGTGAAAGTCAACACCATCGGTTTCTATTTTCTTGCGGGTACGGGGGTGTGTCGACACAATCACGGGAAAACCATACGTTTGAGCTATGTCGTTCAAAATCTTAACCAAATTCCCGAAGTTGCGTTCGCTCGATATATTCTCTTCCCGATGGGCCGACACAACAAAGTATTTGCCCTTCTCCAATCCCAGATTCTCTAAAATAGACGAGGCATTTATCTGAGGCAAATACCTGTTCAGCACCTCATACATGGGGCTTCCGGTTTTGACAATCCGATCGGAAGGGATTCCCTCGCTCAACAAATATTCACGGGCAATAGAGCTGTACGGCAAATTAATATCCGATATATGGTCGACAATCTTACGATTACTCTCTTCGGGAACACGCTGGTCGAAACAGCGATTTCCAGCCTCCATATGGAAAATAGGGATATGACGTTTTTTAGCCGCTATCGCACACAAGCAAGAATTCGTGTCGCCCAATACAAGAAATGCATCCGGACGAACTTCTTCAAGAACCGGATCTATATTAATCAATATCTGTCCGGCAGTCGTCGTCGCATTATTACCTGCCGCATTCAAAAAATAATCAGGTTTCCGTAGACCTAAATCCTGAAAAAACATTTCGTTTAATTCATAATCGTAATTTTGTCCTGTGTGTACCAATACGTGCTCTATGGCGGGACTGGCATCTAACTTTTGCAATACACATGACAATCTGATTATTTCGGGTCTTGTCCCTACTACCGAAAGGACTTTCAATCGCTTCATAAATCTATATTTTGATTTTTTCACTCGTCTTTCACTACCGGTTCGAAATAAGTATCGCTATCGGTAGGATCATACCATTCGTTTATCCAAAACTGAGCATATAAAATCTCATCGCCGATATTCGATATATTATGTGTGTACCACACCGGCATATCCACATAAGCCGGTTCTTCCCCGTTAAGATAATAATCCAGTACTTCGTCTGTTCCAACCTTCCGGAGCTGAATTCTCGCTTTTCCCTTAATCACTACAAACCGCTCCATCTTGCGAGTGTGATAATGATTTCCCCTTGTAACACCAGGAACGGTGGTAGAAAAACTCACTTGGCCACCCACCCCGATTTTTACGGTCTCGACGAAACTACCTCGTACATCGGTATGTTGAACCAATTTCACCGGGAAATAGCTTTCCATATCAATATAGCTACGAAATGTATTAAACAAATTCATTTCATGGATATTATTCAAAGGAGGAATAATTCCCTGCTCGAAATACAATTTTTTGAAATTTTCAAACAAACCGAGAACTTCACTCACCTTCATCTCGAAATCGCAGGCTACATCGTCCCGCTCGACAAGCGAGGGTACGGTGCGACTTCCCATCTCCCTTATTTTATCACAAATATGACGGCATAAACTACCCACATAAATCAAATTTACCTCATTGTCTTGTAATACCGTGGGGGAATCGCCGTGAGTCAATTTATACCCGAACGTGGCTATGAACGAATTATAATTAGGCTTCCCAAACGGACCGAAAACATTGGGAACTACCATTCCTGTAAAAGATGACCCATTACGCACAGCCCATTCTTCCAACAATTTACGACCATCACTCTTACTACGACCATACTCATTATCCCGTTCCTCTTGTATGCTCGACGAGAATAAAACATAAGGACGAGAATTTGTCGTTTCCATAGCCTCGATTAGCTGTTTTACCAATCGCATATTCGTCTCGTACAAAACATGCGCATCAGTATGACGGTTTACCGCCGCCAAATGTACAATAACATCACAACTCTTTACAAACGTTTTCAGACGTTCTACATCGACAAAATAATCATCTTCGAATGGAACTCTCTCAAATTCTCCGGGATAAAGTCCCAACGTATTATATAAATGAGTACCGACAAACCCAGACTGCCCGGTAATGCCTACCTTTATCATAATTCTATCCACTAATTGAGATTCAAATCTTCCCGTACGATATCGAGCTTCAACAATAATTGTTTCATTTCTTCTACATCGAGTCTGTGAGTATTGTGCGAATGATAGTCTTCTATTTGAGAGACTACCTCGCTACCTTCGACAAAAAATTTATCGTAATTCAAATCTCGACTATCGCATGGAATACGATAATAATTATCCATATCCTCTGCCCTCGCCATCTCCTCGCGAGTAACCAAAGTTTCATAGAGCTTCTCCCCATGCCGTGTACCGATAATTTTCACGGGAGTATCTTTGCCATACAATTCTTTCAACGCAGTCGCCAAAGTAACCAGCGTAGCCGCCGGAGCCTTCTGGACGAATAAATCGCCATTACGGCCATGCTCAAACGCATAAACTACCAAGTCGACAGCATCATCGAGCGTCATCATAAACCGTGTCATGTTGGGATCCGTGATCGTTATTACCGCATTGTTTTTCATCTGCTCGATCCATAGCGGAATCACAGATCCCCGACTCGCCATCACATTTCCATAACGAGTACAACAAATTGTCGTTGTCGCAGAATCACCCAACTGGCGTCCTTTGGCAATCGCCACTTTTTCCATCATGGCCTTACTTATTCCCATAGCATTGATGGGATAGGCCGCTTTATCGGTAGACAATACGACAACATTTTTCACACCATGCTCCACGGCCGAATCCAATACGTTCTCCGTACCAAACACATTCGTACGCACAGCCTGCATAGGGAAAAATTCACATGAAGGAACCTGTTTCAAGGCAGCTGCCGAAAACACATAATCGACCCCACTCATAGCGCTATCTACACTACGCTTATCCCGCACGTCACCGATATAAAACTTAACTTTCGGGTTCTGTAATCGATGCCGCATATCGTCTTGTTTTTTCTCATCACGGCTAAATATGCGTATTTCACCGACATCGCTATCCAAAAACCGCTTTAACACAGCATTGCCAAAGGATCCTGTTCCTCCAGTAATAAGCAATATCTTATCTTTAAAAATAGACATGATTATAAATTTAAACTATAAAAAACGCTTCTGCTAAATATCTGCATATCCGATCTTACCATTTCTAAAAATCGGTCACAATTTTTTTGAAATTGAATCGGGTCAAATGATCTGGCATAGATCATTATTTTACTATATATATCATCTTCAGAGGAAATAATAATTCCCAAATCATATTCTTTCACATATTCAGCCTGAATACCACCCGACGAAACAATCATCGGTTTTCTTCTCAACAAAGACAAATAAAATCTATTACTTATCAAATAACGGCTCAACGTATCATCTGGCAAAATTATGTTCATAAAATCACAGCCATCAACGATAGAAAATTCTTCCTTTTTCGGATAATAACCCGTAAATTTCACATTATTATACATCTTTTTCACCTCGTACTTTTTCAATAAATCATATGCAATACCCATACCCGAAAATTGAATCGTTATTCGAGATTTATTCCCCAAATGATCCATTAGCATTTTATTCGTAATAAAATTTCTAAGTTGTCCGATAGTCAACACTTTAACATTTTCCACATCGATATCTCTGGCATTCACTATGTCCTCATCAAGAAATTTACGTCTTGCATTATGACATATTACGTAATCACATGCAGGTAACCACGACCTAAACCCCGGTGAAGAAAAACAATTCAATGCTGAATTATTTAATAAACGCCTAATTATGGGAACGGTATATTTAACCAACGGAGAATAATCACGTATATCAAATATATACTTCTTTTTATAATAACTTAATAAATAGTAAGACAGGAATACCGCATTAGCGATGGTAAATACTACAATCTGACTATAATCAGATTGTTTCAATATCCGTCTTACGAACCGAGAATAGCGAAAATAATCATAAATTTTACGAACGCAAGAGGCTGTCTCCTTCGCTATAATATCACAAGAATGTATCTTATAGGGGAACTCCTCATTCAATACACGTTTATCCCTATTCAACAAAATGACTTCGACATCAATATTCTTTTCCTTATATACATCTATATAATATTGTATATAAGGAGATTTTTCTACATTTGTAGCGAGAATCAACGCCACTTTCATTTTTTCATTATTTTTTTAAATAGGTATATATCACTGTTTCTATTTTTATCAACGGGGGGAGAAATGACAAACGACAGTTTTTACGCAAAAACCGCAATAGGATTCTCACGAATTTAATGTTATTGAAAAAATGACTGTCAGGACGTCGATATGTTATTATTAATTTATTTTGCGCTATTTGTTCAAACAAATTAAACCACAAAGGCATAATATTTTTTGGAGAAAATCGGCTCACCTGCTCTTTTGCTTGAATTCCCAATCGTTCATTAACCTCATCGTGAGTCAATAAGAACACAATTTTATCTGCAATTTCCTTGTATGAATGACATAAGTATCCTGTAACTCCATTTTCTATTGTATCGGGATAACCATTTTTTCCCAATGTAACAACCGGTAACCCCGCACAATTCATCTCAATTGCACCCATTCCAAAGGTCTCTGTGCGAGCTGACGGATTAACTACTCCAACTGACGACGACAAAAAAACTTCGTATTTTTCACCCCCTAAGATTCCTTGAAACGTGACAGATGGCAATAGTTCTCCTTCTTCCGACAAATACGGGAAAAACTCTTCTTCAAACGATTTATCCGCTATTCCCATTCTTCCCAAAGAGCAATTTCTAGAATAAAGATTTCCACCTCCTATCACCTGTAATCGTGCCATTGGAACCTTTTTCAAAATGTACTTCCACATTTTGGCTAATATCAAAAATCCCTTTTCTGGAATCAATGCTCCCAAATAAACAACCGTTTTACCGTCATTATCCCGCTTTTTTTCCCCTACCACATCGGGAACCATATTATATATAAACAAAGATTTATCACAAATGGGGTGATCTATATATCTATCATACTGCTGCCTACCTACAAAAACATTTGCAATAACAGACGGGCTCTTAGCAACCCAATCGGCATAATCCCCAAAATAAAAATTATGCCCCCAAATAACAATGCGATGCCGTAGTTTATCGATAAATCGAGCCAATTGTTGATCCTTATTATCCTTAATGATAATAAAATCATCACCTCGTCTTTTTGATTCGGTCAAACCCTCAAAAATATCTTCAACAAGAACCTTCTCTACACCTTGTGGGAAAAAACAGTCAGATGAACAATAAACTCTTACCCTATACGATTTCGGGTCAAAACGGAGTATATAATAAATCAAAAGTAAAAAGCAATATTGAGTTCCCCCCACTCCCGGATTTCCTAAGTCCGGACGGGAACAATCAACCCCGCTCAATCCTTTATCAAAAAAATAAAATCCAATATTCATAGAGCAACCATTCATAAAATAGATAATAGTTTTTTCATCTGAAGAAAATTATTCTTTTCATTCATGACATAACTCTGAGCCTCACTTGCTTTCCTTAAACATTCGGTATAATCCATTGAAAGTACTTCGGACATTTTATTGGCCATAGCCTCAATTGATTCGTCTTCGAAATAATACAAATATTTATCATATTCAGCTGGAATTCCGGGAAGTTTCGTCGTCAATACCGGAGTTCCTGACAACATATATTCCATTATTTTCGAAGGAAAAGAATATTGAGTATATTCATACGAACTCGGTCGTGGATTAATCAATAATGCAACCTGTTTCTGACGAGCCACAATTACGTCACGAGAGACTAATCCTTTATAAATTATACGATCATGTTTTGCTGCTAATTCGACCAATTCTGCTCTATAATCGCCATCTCCATATATCTCCAATATATAATCGGTATTATTCATTGCCAAGAAACTATCCAACAATTTTTTAATCCCATAAATTTTATGAATAGAGCCACTATACATACAGACCTTTTCCCTTCTCCTCCCCTTATTGGATTCACACTTTGCTCTCACATCAACCATACCCTCTATCACAACACTTGGTTTATGATTAGGATTCAAATCAGCATCCATGTAATTAGTCAATGTCACAAATGCATCCATTTGACATATAATATATTCTTGCAAACTAGATTTTATTCGAGAAAGAAATCCCATCGACAAATAACGAGGCATATCTGTTACAAAAACCGTAACCCTGATATTAAAAAATATTTTACATAAAAAACAAGAAAGCAATAAAGTAAAATTAAGCCCATCACATAAAATAGCCGAATTATCTTTCCCTAATTTATTTTTCCATAATTTTATAAACCGTATAATCCTTAACAATAAATGTAAATACCCTCCCCTTTGCTTTCTAAAAAAATAGTTATATCCTATTCCCTCTTCCAAGACACAATGTCGTTCCCCTCTTTTTGAATGCCAATAACGATATGCTAAATTGTTAGATAACACATTTACTTTTACACCATTAGCCTTTAATCCCAATAACATCAACCGCATGAAATACTGGCCTTGTATTCCATAATATCGAGGCTGTGTTTTCAATATTTCAATCAATAATTTTTCATGAACCACAGATGCAACAAATAATACATTCATATCTGTCATCGCCAAATAAAAGATTCAAAAATAGTATGATATTCTATGAACGAATCTCTCCAAATTTCGGAATTGAAAAATGAGAAGAAGTCATAAATAGTGAAAAACATAATTATAAACAGTGTTCCTGCCCGTACGATTCTATTATTGATCGTACGAATCATCAGTGGATAAGTTGCGATCATTGACACTTGCAAATACATACCTATCCGAGCAATAAGTTGAGCGATAAAACCTAACGGAACGAAAAGAAAAGAAAGGGCGGTTATTTTGAAAATCAATCCGTCCTTTCGATCTTGTCTTTTTTCATAATACAATATCATACTCATGATGATAATCTGATAAACAAAGCCTATTCCCGACTCTAATTTCGATTCTTCTTTCCCTTCTTCCAGATAGTAAGTATATTTTCCCAAACCCGTTACAGAAAGAGTATTTTCAATTATAGATGTAACAATATTCTTGAACAACAGAATAGCAAAAAAGAGAACAACGCCAATAATCACCCCCTTCTTACCCATTCTCCAATTCACAAATCCAAGAAAAACTATCGGTAACAATATTTTGGCGCTACTGTGAAACAATGAGGCAAATAAAATAAATAACGCTGCAATGATGACCTTTTTTTTATAAATATAAGGAATGGACAACAAAACTATGCACATAGCCAAAGTCTGACGCATCATAGACGATTGCGTAAGCATGAAATTAGGATTAAATACATAAATAAATACAGCGAACCAATACCATTCTTTCGGTATATATTTCTTGATAAACCAATAATAAACAGATATTTCAAATGCAGTAAGGACAATGACTAATGAAAAAAAGCCGAATGGTTTGAATATCCGATACAAGAATATCCAACCGACTTCCCATCGTTCGTTAGGATCTGAATAATTAAATTCATCGATCGAATTATATACTGTAAATTTGTCTATGTATTGACGATAGTCGTTTCCCCATTCATAGCGTATCGCAAGGAAAACGAATAATATGGTCATCGCTGCGCCAAAGCCCCAGCTCAATCGTCTGTAACGCCCCAAATAGGCCCAAAACACACATATTAAACCAATAACGATCGTCTCAATCATACCTTTTTCGAAACAAGCGCCTGTTCATATAATTCGACATATTTCTCATACTGGCAAAATTTATCATACCGGGTTTGCGCCACTTCCCGACACGCCTGCGAATAAAACGATTTACCCGTCTTACAAACCTGTCTTATCGCCTCGGCCAGTCGCTCCATATTTCCGGTTTCTACAACTAAGCCCGTATCAGAGTCTACCAATTCAGGCAACGCCGTATTGTCATAGACCACCGCCGGTGTACCACAAGCGAACCCTTCCACAATAGTAAGTCCGAAAGTCTCTTGGTACGACAAACTCGTCACCACATCTGCCGCCGAATAAATAAGAGCCAGTTCATCAAGATTCTCTGTTCGCTCTACCCCGATGATACCATCGGGTATATTGTTTTTCTGCTCAGAGGTTATCCCCACCAAAACGACCACGAACTGATCGGCCGGCAATAATTCCCTCAGTTTATAATAATCATATAATCCCTTTGATGCGCTCCAATGAGAACTTACCCCCACAATCATGAAGCGGTTGCCACAACCATACTTTTGTTTAATGGCTTGTATATCGGTACGAGGATAGAATCGAGTACTGTCCACTCCGTTGGAAATAACCTGTACAGGTACAGAACCGACAACCGAACTTCTCACTACACCCGACAGCCACTCCGAGACTGTCACAAAAGTCAGATTCGGAACAGAAGTTATATATGCCTCTTTCTTTCTTAACACCCACGGCATAGTACGGAACACCCCTTTTAATTCCCCGCCCGTATCGCTATTACCACATCTCGGACATCGATAGCAACCCGTTTTCCAATTTTCGCATTTATTGTACACGAAATGAGTACACCCCCCCGTCACAGCCCAACAGTCGTGAAGGGTCCAAATAACCGGAATACCCGCTTTTTTCAAAAAAGAGAAAAGAAGTGGCAAATTCAAAAAATTCTGATGAATATTATGCAAATGAATTATATCGGGAGCTATTTTCTTTATTTTTCTGATAAATAACTTCGTCTCAATCCAAGAACCGAATCCTTTCAAATTGAGAATACGGGAAAACAAATAGGTATGTATAATATACGATATAACGCTTTTATTAATTCTAATCTCCTCACATGAGCAAGGATTCGATTCGCTTGCGTATGCAAAATAGCACTGCCAACCATGTTTTACCGCAATCTCCCCTATCTCGGCCGCAATCCTGCCGGTTGACCACAAATTGGCATAAGTATTGACGATCAACAGTTTCTTACCCATTTTGAAAAGCCTCTTTATTCAACATTTTCAACTGCCTGTTCATCACCACAGGTTGCCAGACACAGTAGGGCAATAAACCTACAATCGTAGCTGTGATTACAATCGTCCACGGAATCCACGAAGAAAATAAAACGATAGCTACGACTTTGAAGAGTACAGCCCATAAAAAACCATACAACTGGCATTTAAGCGTGCCTAAACCATTAACGACACTCGTCAAAACCGATACCCAAATCATCACACACCCCAATAGGGCAAACAGCAATGCAGCGGACAAATTCACCTCGATAGCCTTCTCGCCTAACCAAAATTCCAATATCGGGTCAAGAAATGGAATGATAGCCAATTGAAACAATACAGCAATACCAGCGACAAAATACAGAAAACGGACCAACTTGATTATCCAATCGTAACGTTTTTCTACAAATGCTTTCGTCACAGCCGACCATACCGGAATCAGAGCCAAAGACACAAATGTACCGGCGATTGAAAAGATCTTTATATATATCTGGTATTCTACAACGAAAGACGGATCGAAAAAGTAGGATATAAAAAACTCGTTGGTTACAGTAATTATCATGTATAACAACTGCAAAACAAGGAACAAAATTCCCAACGACAAAACACCAGTGGCTTTATCCCACCGAAAGTACTTGAACGATGGCAAACATTCTTTCAGGTCTTTTGCAAAAACAATTATTGTCGCTACCAATAACGGCAAACACCCTGTAACAGCCTGCACCCAAGAAATCGTTACAAAATCTCGTTCGACATCTCCGGTCGGATCATATACCCACAGAAAAATCAATAATAAAACGGTAGAAAGCAGATTCAAGAAATTAGGTAACGCCGATTTCTGCAAGGCATACAAAATAGAGATAATCAATTTCAGAAAGAAAAAACACAATACACCACATAAAGCGATAACAACCCCTTTACGCAAACTCTCTGGCGATATGCTTTGTTCCGAAATATTGAAAACCGAATTCCAATCTATATATCGGCTTATTATAAATGCTAAAAACGAAATAAATACAGTGACACCTCCCATCAAAATGTAAGAAGATGATATATATTGCCGGGCACTTTCATAGTTTTTCAAACTCAAATCGGCCGTCAAATGATTCCGCAAGCCATTGCCTATTCCCAAATCAAAGACTTGTATCCATGATAAAACAGAACACATCGTGAACCAGCACCCTAATACGGTATTGTCATCGAAATAGTTCAGATAAAGAGGAAACAAGGCAAAAGAAACCAAAAAGCCGAACCCTCGAACAAGGAAAGAGCCCAGTACATTGTTAATTAGGTTCTTATTACCTATGTATTTCCCTTTTATATCACTAAACTCTATCACGGAGAAACAAACTCAATTGTTCTACAAACCTATTATCCAAAGACTGTACCACCGCCCGCGTGTCAAAAGGATTATCCAAATCCACATTCAATATGGCATTTGCTATATCGCTGGGTTCTTGTTTCTGATAATAATAAATATAACCCGAAATTCCATAAGCTCGCCGTACCGCTTCTATATCGGCAGAAACGACTTGCAAACCATTCGACATATAAGATAATATTTTCGACGGAAACGAGGTATTATTAAACGCCGCATCAGGATTCTGCGTGCTCAGGCCAATCTGACACGTCTGTAAAAAATCTATATATGCACTCCCTTTCAGTACCCCATCATAGGAGACTACCGCACCGCCTTTGCCCGACATCTCTTCACACAGCTCTTTAATCGCCTGTATCTCTCCCGGATTCCCAAATCCAAGTATATGAACTCTATATGTAGACGGCAAGGACGCCGCCACACCCGCAGCCGCCATAGCTCCGCCTTTATTGGGATCAAGTGTACCAGAATAGACAACATGCACCTTATTGTCTCCGTGCCGTTCGCTCATCACAGGCACACACCGATAAGTCCCATAAATAACTAAATGAGGCTTCTTTTGCCTATTTACTTTATCATTCAGAAGATCGGTCGAAAACACAAACTTATCCGCAACGTCTATCATCTTGCATTCCCAACGTTCCATATACCGAGGAACAGGAGAAACATCTTGATAAATCTCTTCTACTTCGAGAATCAGTTTGAATTTCTTTATTTTTTTTGCCAGCAAAATCACATTGTAATAATACAAAGAATGGTATACCCATATAGACTCTCCTTTTTTAACACAAAAAAGAAGATAACTCAATAATTGCAATACCCCCCAAATAAGTCGCAACAAGACTAATATTTTAGATCGACAACGAAACGACGAGAAAAATCTCGTTTTCACATGAGGCTGTCTCTCTTCAACCCGAGACTTATACCATCGAAACGTCCCGCTTTCTATACATGCCGATGCCGAAACTACCTCTACGTCATATCCGATTCTTACAAGAGATTCAATGATATAATCCATTTTATTAGCCGCAGCAACGCTATAATTCCGCGCTATCCCAGAATCGGCAAAATCATAAAATGAAATATATTTAATCACCGGTCGCATATCTTTTCCAAATATCCCCCCGGTATAAAAACCGTAGCGATTGAAAATAAATTTTCGAGACGAACTACCACTCGACGATGGCCTGCAATGCGGATTAACTCCCCTTCGATTCCGGCAAAAGTCCCTGCGACCACACGTACCCGATCTCCTCGTTTTAAATCATGGGGAAACAATTCTATCTCATTTTCATGACGGTCTACCAAATAGATAAAATCCTCCATTTGCTTATCGGGTACACGTAAAAGCGAACGAGTGGAAAAATCCCGCAAATATCTCATAGGATACCCATATTCGTTAATCAACTCAATGCAACTTTTTTTATTTCCTCGAACAAATATCAACCCGTTCACAAAAGGCTCTTCTACTTTTTTTCGCTTCCCGTTAATCTCCTTTACGACTTGATGGAAAGGTACAAAATGCTCTATACCCATACGGGCAAGAAGGTCTTTGATCTTACGTTCCTGCCGATACGTTTTCGCTACATACCACCCGATACTGTCGTTTTCCACCATTGCTATTTTAGTTTAGGCAAAGCCTAAGCTTCCAGACAACAATACGTTATCCTCGATAAAATCAGCCTCTCCCTCGAACTTTTGCACTTCTTCCTCTTAAACAGAGTTATAAAATACAAATTCTATTGTACAAATATATGTAAAATGCATGGATTATTTATAATTATTTATTTAGTTATTATTACTAATCATATTATATATTCACGACATTCTATCTATCTAACTAAATATTAGAAAATTAAATCCCGATACCTCCTTATAGGAGATATCGGGACCATCATCATCTTCACTAAAACAGATAAAAAATAAGAACGTTTTTTAGGGTTAGCCTATAAAATATCTTTCACAAAAGTTATCTGATAGAAAATATCTTTTGAACGTCTTCTTTTTTAGGCTCCTGCGAAGGCACACTATCGGTTTTAGCCGGTTCTTCATTCATATAAACCGATGAAGTCTTGGGTTCTTCTTTCTTGGGTTCCTGAGACGGCACACTGTCTGTCTTAGCAGGTTCTTCGCTCATACAAACCCAAGCTGCCTCTGATTTAGGCTCCTCTTTCTTAGGTTCTTCGGTTGGGACACTATCTTTCTTTACAGGCTCTACATTGGAATCTTGTGCATACAAACCAAGAGTAGATACTCCCATCATGAACACAGCTACTGATAACATTAACTTTTTCATAATTCTAACTTTTTTAGTTATACATTCTATATTCCATTCTTCGACTATAAAACAACAATCGTTATGCCAACACTTCCAAAGAATACACAAACAACTGATTATAAATAAATTAAATAAATAGAATACAAAAATCTTATGTGGAAATTTGTAGAATAAAAAGAAAAAGGGTGTGGAATTTTTCCACACCCTTTTATCCTCAAATACAGTGAGAGATAAGTGCAAAGGCAAGCGGAAATAAGATTTCCGACTTGACTATGACGAACCGTATCCTATATTCTACAAATATATAAGTTACTCGATTTGATACAATTTCAACTTGTTATACAATGTCTTTCTATCTATGCCTAACATTGCAGCCGCTTTACTTTTATTACCCAAACATTTCTGTAATGCCGATACAATCTTAGTCCGCTCACTATCCGGATCGTGTAAAATATTTATCGGCTTGTCTATATTCATGTCTATGCCCAAATGTTCCACACGTATGGGATTCCCCTGAGCAAGTAAAGCCGCCCTCATAACAGTATTACGCATTTCTCTTAAATTTCCCGGCCAAGTATATTGAGAAATCTTTTCCATCGCTTCCGGCAAAAATCCGGGAACAGGCTTTTCGAGTTCTCGATTGGCTTGATCCAAAAAGAAATTAGCAAACAACGGTATATCCTCACCTCGTTCGCACAAATGCGGCATATAGATCGTAAATTCATTGATTCGATGATACAAATCTTCCCTAAATGCACCTGATTTTATAGACGCCTTCAAGTCTTCATTTGTCGCGGCAATCAACCTCACATCGACTTTTACTTCCGTTGTAGTCCCGATGGGCTTCACTCTGCGTTCTTGCAACACACGTAGCAACTGTACCTGAACATCGTAACTCAGATTTCCTATTTCATCAAGAAAGATCGTTCCACCATCTGCTTCTATAAAAGCACCGACTTTATCCTCAATCGCTCCCGTAAACGAACCTTTCTTATGCCCGAAAAATTCAGAAGCAGCCAATTCTTTCGGAATGGCTCCACAATCGATGGCGACAAACGGTTTCTCCGAACGTTTACTTAATTGATGTATCCGTTTAGCCACATATTCCTTTCCTGTCCCACTGGCCCCATTGATCAGCACAGACATAGAGGTCGGAGCCACTAACTTCACATAAGTATACAATTGACGGGCAGCTTCACTCTGCCCCTCTAAATAATTTGTTTCTTCCGGTACAGATTCAGACACAGGAATCTGTTTCCCAGTCTTGACACCCGCATTAAAAACCTCGTTTATCTTTTGCAATAAATCTTCCGGATTCACCGGCTTAGATATATAATCTCTCGCACCGAGTTTCATCGCCTGAACAGCCGACGGGATAGCCGCGTAGCTCGTCATTACGATCAAAGGAACATTTACATTCCGATTGCTCACCCATTCCAACAAATCGATGCCGTCTCCATCAGGCAAACGTAAGTCGCAAAGCACCAAATCGACCGAACTTTCAATAAGAGTTTTTTTCGCTGCTGCAATTCCCGAAACAGATACTACCGAAAATTTTTTCTTGGAAAGCCACGTCTGCAACATAACAGCAAATGTCGTATCGTCTTCTACAATGAGAATATGCTTCATAATTATTCCTCCTTTGCCAATACCAATTTAAGGCCTGTACGTATTTTCTCAGCACAGACCAACAACTTATCAAGATTTCGAGACAGCTCATCGGTCCACTTATGCGCACCTTCCTCTTCTAATCGAGACAACACCGGCAACATATCCGAAATTTTCAACATGGCGAAAATCGGTTGCCACTTATGAGCAATACGTGATACCACAATCCCATCGCGACGAGCCGCGGCCCCTTTCAACTCCTCTATCTGGCTATTTATCTCCTGAAAGAATGTCTCCAATATTTTCCGGCGAGCCTTCGCATCATCTTCGGCAAAAGCCGTAAGAGCCGCAAAATCATACGGAGCCTCTCCTCTTTCACCCTCATCTTCTATCTCACGGGGAGTTGCCTCTTCATTCCAAATCCCCGATAAACAAAAAGATAATTGCGCCAACGAAAAAGGCTTGTGTAAAATTCCCGAAAAACCTTCCGAAAGGAATTGGTCTGCATCGATCCTCGCCGTAACCATTACAACCGGAAGCTTTCTCGCCAGAGCGATATGAGACTCCCTCAAAAATTTCAAAAAACTCACTCCGTCCATTTCCGGCATCTGCATATCGGTAAACAAAGCATCGAAATGCTCATGTTCCAGATAACCCAAAATCTCCTCGGCCTTCATGCAGGCAACCGATTCTATACCCAATTGTTTCAACTGATTCTCAAAAAGTGTCAATTGTAATTTATCGTCATCGAGCAATAGGCAACGTTTCCCCGAAAAAGCCTTCGTATCGCCGGTCTCCTCCGAGACTTCTTCCAATGGAATTTCCACGGTAAACGTACTGCCAACTCCCTCCACACTGCGGACATCTATACGCCCGCCCATCAAATCGACGAGCTGTCGAGTAATAGCCAACCCCAATCCGAACCCCTCGACTCCCTGTGCCGAAGAAAGCCGTGTAAAAGCCTGAAATATATGTTCCAAATCATCTCGGGCTATTCCCCGTCCCGTATCGCTAACCGAAAAAACAAGATATCGAACACGCACAAACACATGAATCGTCACCGTACCCCGGGCTGTAAACTTCAAAGCATTGGACAACAAATTATCGACAATTTGCTTAATCCTTAACGGATCGCCCGAAAAATTGGCATCGGCCGATTTCTCAACTTTCAATACCAGATTCAGTTGTTTCTTATCCGCCACAGGTTGCATAGCAGATACTATTTTATCGAATAATACTTTGGGGCTGAAAGCAATATGATTTATATCCAATTTATGCGACTCCAAACGGTGAAAATCGAGTAAATCGCTTACCAGCGAAAGCAAATGATCCGATGATGCCTTCATGTTTTGCAAATAGAACTTTTGCCGTTCGGTATTATCCAGCCTCATCATCAACTCCACATATCCGATAATAGAACCGAGCGGAGCCTTAAAATCGTGCGTTATCGTCAGCATCAACTTTTCCCGAGCCTCCAACAAATCTTCGGCTCGTCTCCGAGCTTCTTCCAATGCCCTACGAAAACGATCGTCCCTTAACCAACCTTTCCAAACCAATACCCCAAAAATAACCGCCAATAAAATAGCACCGGAAGCCACAGCGACCAAAGCTCTCATAGACTCCTGACGAATCTGTTCATTTCGTTCTTGTATCTTCTCCGATACAATAAGTTGCTCTCGTTCAAAGCTATTCATCAGACGATTGATCTGACCGTTCAACCGTTGATTATCGTTTCTCAATCGCCACCGCTCCCGTTCGAGAGCCTGTTGAGACAACTCCCGGATCTCATTATAACCGCTTTCCATCGCTTTCAAATCGGCAGCCAACGAATCGCTCAACGCTCCTATACGTTTCGATTCTATCCGAATGCTATCTAACCGAGTAGGTGCTTTCCCCGAAATAGCATCGGCTATTCGTCCGAACACATTTTTACGGCGGCGTTTCTCTATCAGCGAATCGCTCTGTCGAACCAATCTTTGCTGACGATTCTGAATAAGGATCAACGAATCTTGCTGTTTCATCATATCCTCTATTTTCCGGTTTTGCTCCTTGGCCACATCGATCGTGGTTCCCATCAATCGCCGTATAACCGCATTTTTCCGATTCAGCAGACCGATAATACTATCGATTCGGGACAGCTGGACAGAGTCCGATGTAATACGACGTAACGAATCCACACATGTTACGGCATCATTCGTCACTCTCCTATATACCGGATAATCCGAAAACTGTCCCCAAACGAGCGATTGTCCCACCGTCTCCGCTCTATACAGAGCCGATAAAGCGGAAGACATCTCCTGACGTTTCAGCCTCATATCTGCCTCGACCGCTTTTATCGATACCAACAAATTTATCTCATGATACACAAACCACGAAGATGACAACAAAACGGCAATAAGCAACAGATATCCCCAAAGAGCTTTATTACGGGTCGATTTTCTGGAATAAGATGCCATAATTCATTATTTGGTGGTGAAGATAAAACATTTTCACAAAACCTATTCACACTCGTCCTTCAATTTTTTATGCAATTACGAGACTTACTCCTATTCTTCACGCTAATAATATAGCGAAAAAAAATACTCCGTGTACATGCTATCATATTTATCCGGTTCATGCTCCATTATATACGTGCTTCCACTCCAATCGGAATTCATGCACATCGCAATAATCTCCCGTGCGGGGAAACTGTCGACATCTTCTAATATCCCCTTTCTAAACATTACCTCCACAGTTTCCAACTCACCCGTACGAAGAGAAAAAACGAGCCACACACGTACGGATCCTCTCTCCAAAGGATAATCTCGCAAATACTCCTCCCTAATCTGCTTCCTCAGCGCAAAGACACGGGGCTCTATCACCCTATCCCGATAATGAAACCAGTCCGGCGCAACAGCTTTCTGCTCTGAATATACCCGGGGATAGTTCAATGGCCGAGCCATAATATGCGTTTTGGAATATTCGTACAGAAGCAAACTGTCTGCCGATACGTAACTGTTCAAGCACTCGTCTTTGCTCCCGGCTGCCGTGGAGAAAAAAATCCCCACAGCACAGACGACGACCGAAAATATCTTTTTGAAATCCATGACACTAATATAACGGGAAAATATATCCGGTGTACATGTTATCATATTTATCCGGTTTATGCTCCATTATATATGTACTTCCACTCCAATCGGAGTTCATGCACATCGCAATAATCTCCCGTGCGGGGAAACTGTCGACAACCTCTAATACCTCTTTTAGAAACATTAACTCAGCAGTTACCAATTCACCCGTACGAAGAGAAAACATGAGCCACACACGTACGGATAGCCTCTCCAAAGGGAAATCTCGCAAATACTCTTCCCAGATTCGCTTCCTCAGCGCAAGAACACGAAGCTCTATCACCCTGTCCCGATAATGAAACCAGTCCGGCGCAACAGCTTTCTGCTCCGGAAATATCCGTAGATAGTTCAAAGGCCGAATCATAACATACGTTTCGTAATATTCGTACAGGAGCAAACTGTCCGCCGATACGTAACTGTTCAAGCACTCGTCTTTGCTCCCGGCTGTCATGGAGAAAAAAATTCCCACCGCACAGACAACAACCGAAAATATTCTTCTCATTTCCATATTGAAATTTTTATTATCACTACTAAGACCTATTCGAACAATCTATTAGTCAAATATAGGAATTATTTTCTTAAATTTAAAAATATTCTTTCTTATTTTTCCAATGATAATACTTCAACAATTTTGGATCGAACTTGCGATTCGTCGGCAACGTATCGCCGTGCACTTTTTCCGGATCCATCTCATCGACCCATCGGTAAAAAAAATCGAGATCTTCAATTCCTCCATTATTTATAGCACGACCTAATTCGGTTGCATAATTCTCACTTCGAGACATTTTTAAACCTCCCCTGGCCTCATGATTGGCAAAATAGTCCCAAAACATCTTAGCCTCCCCCTCTATTACCCGGCGATTGGCGGGATCTTGCATAGCCTCTGTCCCGTAAAGCAAGTGCTGCGCCCGATGAATAACTTCTTCCAACACGGCTGATTTTTCAAATGACGAAAGACGAGACGGTATTTTTATATATCCCCCATTTTCAGTAAAATAGCTTGGATTTTTTACACTATCGTCTATAATGATCGGAACAGGACCTGCCGCCTCTATCATGGAAAACAGATGGTTAATTTTGGGATAGGCTCTTAAAGATTTCACGGTTTTGTCCAATTCCCGATATTTTTCTTCCGAAAGATTGGATCTCGACTTATCGTATAGTTGCTCGATTCCCTGTTTAGCCGGGGGTGCAACCTCGTTTCCCAAATCGAGCTCCCCGTTTCCACCATGAAAGATGGGATATCTATCCGAAACATTCCACAAAGAACCTATCGGTGTCATAAGCGTTCGTGTCTGCTTCTCGACAACTGGCTCTTCCCTACCGTTATCGACATCGAGCGACGGTTGAGCACTCCCTTCAACAGGTTCCGCACCAAGTATCTTCCATTTAGATTTCGGTTCAGTTTCCGATTGCGACACTCTGTCAGTGGTCCAATGAAACAGACTTTCTCGCGGTGTATCCATCGAAAAAAGTAAATTGTGGGGATTCACATTATCCTCAGACAAAAAATAGAGATCTTTTTTAGAGTCCACTCTCTCCGACATTTGTAGAGGGTCTATTAAATCGGAATCCATTCCGAAGGTAGAGGTATGAATCTCTTTATTTTCCCCGACAGGCCACTCTTCATCAGGCTCAGGATATACCAAACCAAATCGCTCGGTATCAAGAGGCTTCACTCCTTTCAACCGAGATAGTTCATTTTCTCTCGCCCAGCGTGTGGCATATTCTCCCGTCAACGTTTTGTACAAAATTTTAATTAGACCATTCATGATTATCCAGTTTTTCAGTGTAACATCAAATTTTCGTATTTCCATGAGCAAATGTAAACCACCGACAAATAGATTTTTTAGCAGGATCATAAAAAGTCCGTTAAAAACAGAAAGAGAATACCCTGCATAGCAAGATATTCTCTTTCCTAAATAAACAATAAGACTTTATTAAAGTCGAATCAACTTTAAACAGTCGATATGGCAATCATTAGCGTCTTCCCGTCCATGCGACATATTAAAGTCATATCCCTTCTTCTCAGGATCGATAGAAAGCGACACCGTATGTTCTCCGGCATTCAACCCTCGAAGAACAATATAATTGGAATCCAACCATTGTTTCCAATCGCCTGTTGCTTCCAAAATGAATGTACCGGCGTCGTTTCCGTCCACTGCTACCGAACGTATGGCGCACCATGTACCATGCGGCCCGTGTCCGTTAGCACCCCGAAGGGCTATGGCATAATCGCCGGCCTCGGGGACTTGTACCTGAAACTTCACATTAGCCGGACGTGCAAACAAATCGATAACAAAGCCACTCCCCGAAAATCCTTTGTGAAGATTAGAAACCGTTCCTGAATGAGAGCTCTGCTCCGCTTCACAAACCGATTGCCAAGTAGAATAAACAACCGCATTGGACATATCCGATGCAAATCCTTTTTCATCGACAGCATAAACCGAATAAAATCCATCGGGAGCCCCAATTAAATCGTAAGGAGAGGTTACCAGTTTATCCTCCTCAGAAAAATTGGAATGAAGGTAGTACTTCATATTTTCCTCTTCCTTCCAACTTAGAGTCGAACCGTTCAATACCAAAACAGGTTCTACCGGCGACCAACATTTCCCGGGTCCAGCCTTCACCAAATTTATTTTGCCTTTCGGTTCATCGATCATCATTTCTATCTCGATCGAATATTCCCCCTTACTATCGGCTGGAAGGACAAAAGGCAATGCTTGTTTCTCGCCATTGACTTTCAACGATTTCACCCGATTTCCCTTTCCAGATACCTTTATATCTATCGTCACATCGCGATAGCGGAAATCCGACAAAGAAAGCCAGCCGTTCACTATATCGGGTACGACAGGATTAAATGCGATTCCTCGTTCCGTCAAATTCATGCCGAACAAAACTCTATACACCAAACTGATATAGGAAGAAACCGACCACAGTTGCCTATCCGAGTTCAAAGCTGTACCCCGATCATATCCGGTGTCGTAAGTCATATTCTCCTTATGTGTCAGGAAAAGAGCCGAAGCTCTCGTTAAAGAAGCCGCCATGTGTTCCACTGCCAATATATTGCCCACCTGACGAGCCGCATACATATACGGTGTTTGCCAAACCGGCCAAATACTTTTATTGTGGTATGCAAAATCGTCGGGAATAGAAGGATAAAGAACAGCAGCCCCGTATGGATATAGCGGGAAATTACCGACCATACGGCGAATTTGCTCATCGGTGCTCGCTCCCAAAACAGCACACAGTCCGTTCGACATGACACCGACCCGTTCCGAAGCCTTATACCCCGAAATTTCGGGATACAAGTAACACTCGTATAAACCTTTGTCTTCGTTCCAGAAATGTTTGTTTATCGAATCCTTCAACACATTCCTGAAACTTTCCCAATATGTTTTCTCACTTTCCGGTTTACCAAGTATTCCGGCTGCCTTCGACAAAAACTCATACATGAACATGTGCAGCGCATTTGTTCCACAAGAAAACGAACTGCCTATCGTCACATTGGTAAACCAATTCGGATAAGTATGGGTACGCCAGTCCATCGAACAAGTCTCCCCTTTGAACAGCCCTATGCGTTTATCGAATGCTACATGAATGTCCTTTCGAGCCGTATAACTCAAACCTTCATAAGCACCTTCGAGCCACGAACTATCTCCTGTGTACAGATAGTACTCCCAAGCAGCGAGTGCCCACACCACACGGTCGGTCGATATAGGCCATGAACCTCCGCTACCTGTGTCCTGCAAGGCCTCGCGAGGATTACGAAGAGTCTGCTTATCGAGAGTTTTCCGAGACACTTCCGGCATAATCCATGCATAGCTGAACCATATACTGTACACGGCATCACGAGTCCATGTATCGGGCCAAAGAGCGCCGGCCCTAAATGTGCTGTCGCTGCGCACATCCATCAACATCTCTTCCAATGCCATATTGTACAGAGCCTCTATCAACAAATTGTTTTCAGTGGAAAATTTCGGAAAAGACGAAATATCCTGAGATAATTTCCATACTTTCTCTCCGTGATAATCGGAGTGTATCTCGGTTGGAGAAATAGCCTTAGCCGTTCGTATTCCCCAAAAAGAAGCATCCGTAACTCCATCGGGAGTAAAAGAATAAGACAAAGGCGTACCCTCTTCTCTCACCCAAGTCCAATGGGCAGAAAAATCGGTATTTCTGTTTGCGTTATCCTGCATGCAAAGTGTACCATCTTTTTCCACCAAATGCAAATTCGACTCGGCCGAACGATTCGAAATTGTGTACCAGCCGCTATTAGTTTGAGTAACAAAATCGAAATTTCCGTAGTACCATTCGGCAGACTCGGTAACCGGTTGATCGACCACAGAACAAACGACCTGCCCATTATCGAGAGACAAATATCTACCGCTCTTCTTATTTACGATACAAACATGATCGCCCTCGGCAGCCGCTATTTTCCACAAAGACTTATCGCCTTGCTTTTCACGGCTGAATTTACATTCGCCGTCGTCTTCATACAAATATTCTCCCGTCGCCCTATTTTGAAGTGCCCAAAAAGAATACACCTTCTCATCTTTTTGGTTACACGAAGAAAAGATACTCCCGGCAATAAGAAACAGAAATATATATTTCAAATAGATTTTCATACAGACTCAATTCACTTATTGAACGATTAATTTAGACGAAGAAACGGCACCTTCACTTTCGCAACAAACAAAATATGTTCCCTGAGCCCAACCATCGACCGAAACGACAACCGTCGACATGCTACCGTCGGTATCGATTTCCTTAACAAGTTGTCCCATCATACCGTATATTTTCACTTTCGTCACATCGTTACCTTTCACGGTAAAAGAATCCCCAGCCCGTACTAAGGTAGGATATACACTGACATTTGCCACGGCATGCTCCGATTCGATGCCGGTCGTTCCTTTACTCTTTACAGCACATACACAAGTAGGATTTATACCCGAAGGCATAAGTACAACCTTATCGAAAGTACCTCGACCATTATCGCTGCTATATCCGTTATTTGCAGTTTTCGTCGCACTATGGAGATTAAAACTAACTTCCTCGTCATCGACAGAACACAACCCCATATCGGCATACCCGTCACCGTCCACGTCGCACAACACAGGTATATCGTACGATGTACCGAAAGTCACCTGCACATCTTTTGAGACAAAATCGGGAGTCTTATATTCCGTATCTGACGGAGTAAAAGAGCATAACCAAGAACCCTTATCATAGCACACTATATCGTCCTGCCCGTCTCCATTCATATCTCCGGCAACCAATAAGTCTTTATCGCTAATTCCGAACTGTTGGTTTACATCAGGAGCCATCGCTTGGAACGTAATCAGCCACCAAAGGCCAAACTCATTATCGCGACGGATACCCACATCGCCGATACCGTCACCATTAAAATCTCCGGCCAATTTTTTATCTCCTTCCGACATGCCATATATGACTGTTTGAGGGTCTACGAAGTTATTATTCCCATCATTATAATAAAAAATCCAATTAATGAGATTATCGTTTAAATCGAGCTCACAAAGGTCGAAATACCCATCGCCATTCGCATCGAACACAAATACTTGCGAAATAGCTTTATCAGTCGTTTGTGTCGGTAACGAAAAATCTACCGTTCCATCTAAATCAAAATCGAATTTGTAACCGTCGGCTTGCGACCAATATACCAATCCGTCCTGACTCCATGCACTCATGGATAAGCATAAAGCTGTTAATAAAAAGACAATTTTTCTCATGGTAATCACTTTTATTGTTATACATTATTTTAATTTGCGATGCAACGGATCTGCAGCACCGTCACATCAGTTTCTTTATCTATGACCTGTATAAAATATGCACCCGGCATCGAAAGTATCGTCTCGGATAATAATCGATAACTATCTACAATGCAGTCTTCCATACCAATTACCCGCCCCGACAAATCGGTAATTTGTAGACGGAACTCTTTCCCCCGATAAAAATCGGAACCCTCAATGCATATTCTACCGTTTTCAGTCCAACACTTTATTTTGTCGTTTTTTTTTTGATTATCGATTCCACTGTTATAATCGGGCGACATAAAAATCAAGTTATCATAGTCTGCACTATTTCTATCTACCGGTCCGTAATGCACATCGGTTACGATCGCATTTGCCCATTCCACACCCCACAGACCAATCACATCGCTCAAAATATCCCGCTTATATTCTACCCATACTCCGTTCTGCGGTTTCACAGGAGTCAATGTGATATAAGCGATATTAGGCTGACTATAACCTACGCGATAATACAAGTCCCTCGATTCCCACACAGACGATGTTTCAGACGGTTTCAATAGTCGGAATCCGAACCATGAGGCAGTCGTATTATTCGAACGAACAGCAAGTTTGAACCGGTTGAATTTTTCGATAGGAATCCGAATTGCTCCGTTGTCCGTCGTATTGAACCGAATATCGCCGGCAGTCACGCGAATAGCGGATTCTCCCTGATAAGCATCCGTGATTTCATACCACTCGGCCACATTCCCGCCGAACTCGCTGGCTACTACATAAGGTTTCCCCTCTTGCATGACAGGGATATAGGTAGCCTCATCTTTATTTAAAGTCTCACCTTTCGCATCATAACCGAATGTAAACAATTCTGGCATACTTCCTACCCCGCTCGGTTCCGAAGGGAGCTCTTGCGATTTTGTCGAAGTCAGTACCAACGAAGCAAATACCGACACCGATGGAAGAGAAACCTCCACTTTATTGCCGTTCAAGGAATAGGGAACTTCGTTTCTTCCGTCGATAGTAATGCAATACAGTTTATATGCGACAAAACCATCGGGTAAAGTAAATGAAACCGAAACCTGTGTAGAAGAAGGAACTGTATTAACTTCGTCCCAACGTAAATCTAGGCTGTTGCCATAGTTCACAAGATCCACGACAAAAGCATCTATCTCACGTGTCCTTTTATCATAACGCTTTTTCAACGTCCCGAACACTCCGCTATTATTCCCCGAAACCGTAAAGTCTCCCCGGACATAATCGGTAATAAGATAAGCCGGATTCGAATAATAGAAATAAGCACCATAAGCAGCAACAAATTTATTCCACTGGGCGATACGTTCGAGTACGCTTGCCGGATAATTTACGGCATGAAACGGTACAGGATCGGTAAATCCGGCAACTCCGTCGACCACCTGCGCAGACGGGTATCCTCCTGCCGAAAGACAGGTAGCGAATTGGTAATCTATGTTTTCAACCGGCCAACTGGTCGATAAATTCATTTCCGTCGGAGGATAAAAATTAGCGAACACAGGTTTATCGGGATAACGCGATTTAGCATCATAAATATCACGATACAAATCACTATATTTTGTTCCCGTACCATACGGCCAAAGTTCCATAAACTGATGATTGACCACTGCTCCCGTCGTCAAATGGGGCACATTTCCACTAGTCGAAGGAAGTTGCAATGCCGTAGTCGTAACATCGCTCCTTACTTCCTTAACAGCAATATCCAATTGGTTGACAAATTGTGCCATTTCATAAGAAAAATTTCCCGTACCGGCCAATCCGTCACAAACATACGTTTCCGGCAAACCATACCAGTCCCAACGATAACCGTCATAATTATATTCCTGTTGAGCAGCGACGGCCTGCGCTATGAAATATCCATTAAAGCTCTTATAATTCTTTCCGTTCACCTCATAAGGAGCGTTCACATTCTCGTTAGTAGACATTAAATACAGATAAGATCCCCCGTATGTCATGAAACTTTTATCAGCCTCATTTTTCATGGCCCAACTGGGGTGTGCAAGAGCAAATGCTGGTGTACTGGCATAAATACCTGTATAACAAATTGAACGCCCTCCTATCGATCGAAACTTCTCTACCTTCTGTTTCATCATAGCCTTGCTGGTCCACAAACGGTCATCACCGACATACGTATTCCATGTTTCGGTCTCCGGTGCAACCTCCTCATGAGCTCTCATCCACGGGTGATATTCCAATGTATTGATACCCGCATATTGCAACGCAGCAGCCCATTTATCCACATCAAGAGAATTATCGAAAATACAAGTCCAGCCATGTCGCAGATTTACCTCTGATCCCACCTCTTCCTGCGTAGCCAAAGGCAATGATTTAGGACGGGACAAATCAATGTCTGCCGCCGAAACAGCCACTACATTCTGTACTGGAACAGTAATCTCCAAATCAGAAACTCCGACACCGTTTAGATCGGCATAATGCTCATATTTAGGTTTCTTTCGATCATATAGATTAACCAACACGCGGTTCTCCGATGCTCGTAACAAAGCCATATCGTCATACCCATCGCCATCAAAATCGCCCACAAAAGGAATATCGCCTGACGTTCCGAACAAAACTCCATTAATAGCCAAATGGCTCTCGAACTCTGGATACCCTGAGATATCGGCAAAACAAACATACCAAGTACCGGAAGAGGGGCGATATACGCAAATATCATCTACTCCATCGGCATTGAAATCGCCCGACAACGGAATATCGCCCGATAAACCGAATCGCCCCTTTTCATCGAACTGTCCGTCACATGGAGCATAATCTATATACCACGTAGCCAAAGAAGAGCCTGATCTCATCACGGCAATATCGGCTTTCCCGTCACCGTTAAAATCACCTACCGCACATTTATCGGTAGCTGTTTCTCCAAACGTTATAGCCTCAATCTCGCTCCATTCATTGTTGCCGTTACCCAGTTTCCATATCCAACGTATCTCTTCGCCCGAAGTATCTATCTCACAAATGTCGGGAATTCCGTCGCCATTATAATCGGCAACCACCGCCCCGCCCAAGAATACCGAACCGTACGTTTCCGAAATAGTCGACTGATTTCCAGCATCGAAGCTCCACTCCGAAGCGGTTCTATACACAAGATCGTCATGAGCATAACTCGCTCCTATGATAAAAGCAGAAAACAATAATGTTAGAATTCGTATTTTCATGATTTACATTTTTTACATCAAACAAGCTTTTCGCTCAATACTTTTTCTCTCTATGGGAAAACTAATCCCGATTTTAGTACCCCGGATTATTAGGCAACAAATTAGGATTGGCATCTATATCGTCGATAGGTACTGGCAACAGCAAATGCTTAGGTGTGGTAAAATTAGTTTTACCTATACTTTGGAAAAATGTCTTTGCATATTCGCCATCGTTATCGTATCGAACTAAATCGAACCATCGGTGTCCACCCTCGAACGCTAATTCCATACGACGTTCATGCCTGATAATTTCTCTCAATTCTACTTGGTCGGTAGTGGTCACATTAGGCAAACCAGCTCTCACGCGTACTCGATTCAACGGACCGCCATCATTCTCGGAAGATGCCGGAGCAGCCGCCTCGGACGAACGACCCAACTCATTCAACGCTTCTGCTTGCATCAACAAAACATCGGCAAATCGCAATACCGGAAAATTAAGTGGGCTATCCATCGCCCGGTCGACACCTATATTTTCACACAAGAACTTTTTCACGTTATGACCCGTCTGCGAACAAGTAGGATCGTAAGACCAGCCCTGATAGACATCTCCTTCACACCAAACAGAAACCGACTTACGCAAATCGCCGGGTTCATAGCTCTCTACAAATTCGGGATAAACAGCAAACCAACCGAAATTTCCCCACGGTCCTCCAATATTGATACTTGCCAAAGGAGCCATATATTCGTGATGCCACCCTCCTTGTCCCAATATATCAAATTCACTGTATGCTGTCACATCTTTTTCATACTGAACCTCAAATAAACTCTCTGGACCGTTTTCGCGCAAATCGCTGAAATTCCATTCATATTTCCGATTAAGAGAATAAACTCCAAGATTCATCACCGAATCGATAGCAACCAAAGTTTCGTTGTACCGTTTCAATGTCAAATAAACTTTTGCGAGTAACCCGAATGCAGCCCCTTTCGTCGCACGTCCTATGTCGGTCGTATTTTCATAAACAGCCGGTAACATCGATGCCGCATCAGAAAAATCATCAATGATGTGCTGGTAAACTATATCTTTCGATGTTCTCGACACCTGCAAATCATCGCTTGCAGTCTGTTGCTTGTCTATCCAGGGCACATCGCCGAACAACCGTACCAGATTGAAATAATACAACCCTCTTAAAAAATGAGCCTCTCCCTTGTATTGAGTTTTCTTTGCGTCAGAAATCTTCGGAGATTTATCGATATTCGTCAAAATCCAATTCGTTCGACTGATTCCCGCCCAGGGTCCGCGCCATAATTCCTTAGCCCCGGAGTTATCGCTGGTCGCTGTGAAGTTAGACAACTGCGTCGTTTCGAGACCGTTTCCACCGGCTTCATTTCCAACACGGCCCTCTCCGGCGACAATATCCAATGTCCACATTCGCAAATTATACATATACGAACTCTGTAACCGCTGATACATAGAATTGACACCACTCTCTATCTCTTCGGGAGAACCCTCCTCGAAAAAGTTTTCGGTAATGATTTGGTCGTTCGGCAATATTTCGAGTTTATCCATACAGCCCGACAAGACAGTCGAAAGAACGACAACAGATATAGTAGATATAATTGTCCTTTTCATGATTCGAAAGATTTAGAATTTTACAGATGCTCCAAACATATAGACTCGGGAAGTAGGATAAATTCCATAGTCCAATCCCCAAAGACCCACCTCAGGGTCAAGACCCGAATAATTGGTCAAGGTCCACAAATTATCGAAACTCAAATACAACCGTAATGATTTGGCCCCGATCTTTTTCAACCAATCCTGAGTAAAACGATAACCGAAAGTAAGATTTTTCAACCTCAGATAAGAACCGTCTTCTACCCAACGAGTCGAAGCTCTGTTATTTCGGTTCGGATCGGCATAAATAGCACGAGGCATCGTATTGCTGGATCCTTCCCCATTCCATCGATTCAATGTAGAGGTAAATTGGTTATAAGTACTCTCCATACCCTCATGAGACACTCTTACGCCGTTCCATATATCATTCCCGTACGAACCCTGGAAAAATATACTCAAATCAAAATTCTTATATCCGAATTGATTGTTAAACCCAAAAATAAAATCAGGTTGAGGATTACCGATAACTGTTCGGTCAAAATCATTGATTACATCATCGCCATTCACATTGACAAACCAAATATCGCCCGGTGACGTATTGACCTGAGAATTATGCGATGCTTTATCAGGAGCGCGGTTTTCCATAGGAACCCCCGCAAAGACTTCGTCCAGTGTCTGATAGATACCACCCATCTTATAACCATAGAAAGAGTTGATAGGCAGACCTTCCCGAATCAAACTTACACCGCTGAGGATTTCGGGACCGCCCAATTTCAAAACCTCATTCTTATTGAAAGTCATATTTAAGTTGGTTTCCCAAGTAAATTCTCCGACAAAATTGCGAGTATTCAAATTAAACTCGATACCCTTATTCCTCACCTTACCGATATTCACAGGAGGCCAATCGGCTTGTTCCAAAGATGTTCCACTAGTTTGAGGAACAGGCTTCTTGGTAAGCATATCGTTAGTATTCTTTAAATAGAAATCGACATTAGCGATAATTCGGTCATTCAAGAAACCTATATCCAACCCGACATTGTATTGTTCGACAGACTCCCACTTAATAGACGGATTGGATAGTTTGTACGGGTATATAAGCGATACTTGTTCCGACTCAAATCCTCGTTGCGAACCGAAATTATAAACGCCGTTCACTTCCAACTTATCGGCAAATGCATACGCATCGATATTCTGGTTACCGGTCAATCCATACCCTAAGCGCAATTTCAACATCGATATCCAGGGGACATCTTGCATGAAGCTTTCATTAGACACATTCCATGCTGTTGAAAACGAAGGGAAATACCCGAATCGATTATCGGCTCCGAACTTGGAAGAACCATCGGCTCGGAAAGTTGCCGTCAAGAAATATCGGTTGTCATACGAATAATGAACACGTCCCATATACGACATCAACGCCCAAGAATAAGAATTACCGCCCACATCAGTAGCTTTCGTCGCATTATCCAATTCCGTCGTCATCTCGCTGGCACGTCCCGTACCGGCAGCAGACATCCATTCCTTCTTATACTCTTGGTAAGAAGTTCCTATCATGGCATTCAATTTATGTTTGCCGAATACCTTGTCATAAGTAAGTGAATTATCCCACAAATACAACTCTTCATAAGCCGAAGACAATGATTGCGAGGTATTGGTCTGCTCTTTATTACCCCATTTGTATTTAGGTATATAATTGTTATTATACTCATATCCCAGTTCCGCACCTCCGGTAGTTTTAGCAACCAAACCGTCGATGATCTCCCACTCGGCCGAAATATTAGATAACATTCTGAATCCTTTCATACGATACTTTTGTTCGTTTACGATAGCCACAGGGTTCAAAGCATCCCCATTCAACTCGGCATTCCCGGTAGGACCGTTATAATTACCTTCGTCGTCATAAATAGAAATGGAAGGTAACATGCGCATAGCATTCTGAATAACAGTCGATATAGGCTGAGTACGACGATTCTCGGCGCTTAGGTTTACGTTTGCTCTTACCTTTACATTGCTCAATATTTGTGACGATATATTGGATTGAAGATTCAGTCGGTTAAATTCCGAATTTTTCATAATACCGTCTTGTGCATAATAACCCACCGATGTCGCATGATTAATCTTGGAATTACCGCCCAAAATAGAAAGATTCACTTTATGCATCGGAGCCGTACGGAATAACGGAGAAAGCCAATCCGTACCAGCACCGAGAGATTCAGGGTCGGCAAACAACGGATTCAACGATAAACCCGCATTCGACCTCATTTCATTATGTAAAGCAGCATATTGTGATGCATTCAGCATATCGAACGTCTTTGCAGATTGTTGAATACCGAAACTATAATCTAAATTAATTTCTGTTCTTCCCTCTTTGGCTTGACGAGTAGTAACCATAACTACACCGTTTGCACCTCGCGAACCATAAATAGCAGTGGCGGAAGCATCTTTAAGAACATCGATAGACTCTACATCTGCCGGATTTATATACCACATACCGCCATTTACGGGAACTCCATCGATAACATACAAAGGAGACGCATCGTTAATCGTACCGACACCGCGAATCAAAATAGAAACATCTCCACCGGGAGCTCCGGAATTTTGAACCACCTGTACACCCGACATTTTTCCGGCCAAAGATTGTACCACATTAGAAGTCGAATTCTTTACGAGTTCGCTTCCTTTTACAGAAGATATAGAACCCGTAACATCTGAACGTCTCATCGTTCCATAACCTACAACGACAACCTCATCGAGTGCTTTGGTATTTTCTTTCAAAACGATACGTACAGATTTATTCCCTTTAACACTCGTTTCCACGGCATCATAACCGATATAAGAAACTCTAAGTATTGGATTTTTTTGATCCGATTTTATCGAGAAATTACCGTCCATGTCGGTCACAGCCACATTTTTACTATCTTTCAAATGGACTGTCGCACCTATAATAGGTACGCCCGAAGCATCTATAACCTTTCCCGAAATAAACTGTTGCGAATCAGCGGCCGAAACTTTACCGGGACCGCCCTGCTCTGTCTGCTGTGCAGAAATCCCAAACGGTTGGGAAAACAAGAGTACCATACACCCCATGAGGCAACATACTCTCAAACCTCTTTTACTTTGTTTTTTCCTTGTCATAGCACCGTGTTTTTCTCTATGTTATTTTTTCATTTTACAAAAAATGGTATTGGGTTAAGAAATATCCTTACGTGATGCTAAATTAGATGATCTGGTAATACTGCCTTTCCAACATATTAGCCAAGAATTATGGTATCTTACCATAATAAATCAAACCAATCTATTTTTTGGATATTTACCATTATTTTTTATCTCAAATGACGGGGCTTTCCTCCTTTTCTCCAATACTCCTCTATCTTCTCCAATGTCACGCCTTTGGTTTCGGGAACATAGAAATATCCCCATATGATTGCGGCAAGAGCTACTATCGCATAAAACCAAAAAGCACCTGCCGGATTCCCCAAGTTTTCTCCGTCCAAATAAATTTCAGTACCTTCTACAGTGAACGCCTTCACTATTTTGAAGAATGTAAACGTTACCACTGTATTGAACACCCAAACCGATAACGAGCCCAAAGAGGAACCGAGACCTCTTACCTTCTGAGGAAATACTTCTGAAATAATGAGCCAACCGAGCGGGCCGATACTGATCGCATAAAAAGCGACGTAGACGAACACGAGAATAATAGACAACCATTTGCCCATCTCTCCGAGATAAGAAAAATGAGTAAAACAGATACCGAGTAAAAGAAGAGAGACAAAAATACCTGTCAAACCTGTAAAATATAGTTTTCTTCGGCCCAAGCGATCGACAAAATAGACCGAAACAATAGTGAACAACAGATTGACGACCCCAACACCGACCGCCGCCCAAATAGCCGAAACCGCCCCATCGAAACCAGCCATCAAGAATATCTTGGGACTATAATAGATAACCGTATTGATACCCACGAATTGTTGAAAGAACATAATCCCCACACCGATAATTACGGCATTACGCAGCCACGGTTTCATCAATTCTTTAATACCCGACTTATCTTTTTCACTTTTTATCAGCTCATTCTTGATGGTCTTGTACGAATCTTCCATTGCCTCATTCCCTTCGATACGAGCCAACACCGATTTTCCCTCTTCATCTCGACCCCGGCTTATCAACCAGCGTGGACTCTCTGGCATAAATGCCATACCTATCAACAGAATTAAAGCCGGAACGACTCCGATATAAAACATAGGACGCCAGCACGACATATCGCCTTCATCGGCAAACATCAAATCCGATAAATAGGATGCCAACACTCCTATCGTGATCATTAATTGAAACATCGAGACCAAACTACCCCGTTTATTAGCCGGTGAAATCTCGGCTATATAAAGAGGTACTGCAAAAGACGATACCCCGATCGCTATTCCCAAAAATAAACGGGCTATAATCAACTGCTCGATACTGGGAGCAAATCCCGACCAAAGAGCACCGATCGTAAAAATAACCGCCGAAGCTAAGATAACTACCTTACGTCCCAATATATCGGTTATCTTTCCACAAAACAAAGCGCCAAGAATAGCACCCACCAATCCCGCCGAAGTAACTAATTCCACCATGGAATTATCCAAACCGAAATCTTTCTGGAAAAAAGGTATGGCCCCCGATATAACACCGGTATCGAATCCGAACAACAGGCCTCCGGTCGCAGCGATAACAGCTATTACATAAATAATTGTATTTTTCATCATATTCAATTTTAATTTATTCTAAAATCAAGGTTCATAATTCTTCCAAACCTCTTCTTTCAATCCGGGGTTCGGAACATATAAAAACGTATCTGGCGATTTTTCGAAAGTTCGGTAAATAGACTCCCCTTTTACAATACCCAGTTCCGGGTATTCGGCCGGAGATTTACAAATAAGTTCCGAGGGCTGATAACAAGGATTCGCCTGCCATTCGATCTTTCCTGCATCATTAAAAACCGGGAACCAAGCAATTCCCTTATGGCGACGCACGCCATCATACTCGAAACCATACTCCCTATCGCACCACGCTCCGAAAGTAAGAGGTTTATCAGGATTAGCACTAATAGTCGCATGAGCCCAATATGGAGGAACGATAACCACATCGCCGGCCTTAGCATACACGGCAAAACAACGACCGGGATTATCTTCGGCATATTCCTGCATGTAAATGATAGCCTCTCCTGTCCATATTTCGTAAACCTCAGGAGTAGACCAACCGCTATATTTAGAAACCCAATGGATATGACCTTGACTGCGAATAGGCTCTTTACCCAATCGACCGGCAGCATAGGTCACGACCCCATAAAGCAAATGCATCCGTTCGAGCATTTCTCTGTGTTTACATTTCCCCACGTCCATAGCTATGGAATAAACGATTTCAGGGCCATCGCACTGAGGGTCGGATAAACTTCCCCGAATATCTCGCAAATAACGATTCTCCACTTGGGGACCGAACACATCTGCACCATATTTAAATCCCATAGGATTTACAGTAGGAATTATATCAAAACCGGGATTGAACTCCATATCTTTTCATACATTATGTTTAACAAAAGCTTTTATTGTAGCGCACTGTTTTCCTTCCGACTCTCCATAAGGCCGTATCGTATACTGTTTCACCGATTCCGGTATAATAAATGTCTCGGCATAATGTACGACAAACGGATCAAATTCGCCGGTGGGACTTTCAACGATAGCTTCACGTCCCTCGACAAGATTCAGCACATTCACACTTCCATCTGTTTTGTGAAGAACTGGCTTGGTAAACCAATGCCGACGAGTTTCTATAAACTCACATTCATGCAAACCGGTATGTTCTTCAATCCAACCGTCTCCTTCGGCCACTTTATCTATCTTATTATAAATTTCACGGCGAACCCACGGCTCCGTACGATTCCATTGGATCACATGTTTGCCATGCCCAATATTGATTGGTCGGGGACGGCCGTCCAATCCCAAACGCCCCCAATCCCACAACTTGAAAGTGAAAATATAAGGAGTAGCACTGATTTCGAGAACCATACTGTTACGCCCCGAACAATGAACAGTACCCGCAGGTATAAGTACATGGTCGTGCTTTTTCACTGGATAATTCCCGACATACTTTTCTGCATCGAAATGCCCTGTATGTTGTGCTTCGGTCAAGGCATTTATCATCTCCTCCGGTACGATACCTTCCTTCACTCCCAAATAAACCGAAGCATCTTCTTCGGCATCGAGAATGTAATAGCTCTCGTCTTGGGTATAATGCATACCGAACTTTTCTTGTATATATTGTGTCAGCGGGTGCACCTGTAAGCTCAAATTACCGCCGTCCATCGTATCCAAGAAGTCGAACCGAATAGGGAACTCGTCCCCGAAACGTCCGTAAACCGGATTACCCAACAACTCACGCGGATAAGAAAATACCAAATCGATAGACGGTATTTCGAAACGGACTTCTCCGAAGCCCAAATACAAACTATTCTCCTCAGGAACACAATCGAAACACCATGCAAAATTGGGAGTTTCACGATCCAAATCGCATATTTCCTTCATCCATTGACCGCCCCACGGACCCGGATCGAAAAACGGAACTACTCGAAAAGGAGATTTCGAAGCCTTTTTCAAACCAGCATCCACGATTGCCGCAGTCGCCATCTTAGGATCGCCCATCACATTCGTATCCAAGACATAATCCCATTTGTTCATCAACGTTTTCTTAAAACGGTCGCAAATGCGCCAATCTACGAAAAAGCCTCTTTTATATTGCAACGAAGCCCGTTCCATGCGATTATCTACACCGACATTCGAAATTTCGTTTCTCCGAAAACGCATCTGTATTTCCCAACGAGCCATATCGGCATATACCAATACATCGCTTTCGGGCATCACGTAAGCAGCCCCTACTCCATATACGATTACAACACCGGCAGATATACCGGCAACCTTTTCACGCAGCTCGGCAACCTTCTTTTCATCGAAATAACAATCCATATGATAGCGAGTCATATAACCGAAAATCTCATCATCGGTTATATCGGACTTCAAAAACGAATTGATCTCTTCCGAAGTTTTCATGGCCGAAGAAGCATCCAACCATAATGTATGGGGAAGTTGTCCCTTCAACGCCGATTTTACCTCCTCGTCATAAACACCTTGATAACATTCGACAACCAATACCTTCACCGGTTTATGAACGTTTTCCAACGACTTGTTCAACTGCGATACAATTTCCGGCCAACCTTGCCAACAAACATTTTCAGATGTTTCCGATACTTGTACGACCGGATACTTATCATAATTAGATTTATAATTTGAATACTTTTTCATTTCTTCTCCTCTTTACACTTGTCAAATAATAATTCAATCCCAATAAAGCGGCATTGTCTCCTAATTCGGAAAGCACAATATGCACCCGGTCGATAGGAGTCCAAGCTCGATCCTCGACCCACTTATTGATATAAGGCAAAATAATATCCGCACTTCTCATGATTCCGCCACCCAGAACAACCACCTCAGGGTCATAAGCATGAATGTAAGAGACAATGGCTGCTGCCCATACATTCATACACTCTTCACAAATAATAATAGCATTCTCATCGCCTTGTCTCATTAAACCGAACAGTTGTTTAAAATCCATATCGGATGCCGCAATCTTAAAATCTGGCGATACACGTTCGTTAGACCGAATAATATCCGGCAAGAAAAATGAAGAAGCCATAGCCTCTACACAACCTATATTTCCACAGCTGCAACGTCTTCCACGATAATCGACAACTATGTGCCCTCCTAAGGAACCAGCTTGATGATGATGACCCACCAACGGTTTGCTATCTAATATAACACCTGTTCCTATTCCTGTACCGATAGTCATCATTACCACATTTCCCGTACCTTTCGCTGCACCGTAGAGCCACTCTCCGATGACAGCAAGACGGGCATCGTTTTCCAATACGAAAGGAACGCCCCAACGACTATCGGCCCAATGACAGAGATCGATATCACAAGCATCATCATACTTGTCGTTGGTAGAAATCACTCTGCATTCGACAGGATTCACCATACCCGGAAACGCCAATCCGATAGATGCCAAATCCGTCGAAGATATTCCTTCCTCAGACAACAATGAATCAATCGCATGCTCCATCTTGGGAAGCATGTGAGATAAACCCTTCACCGAATCCGAAGAGATTGTGGTAAACCGAACAATCTCAGAATCCAATATCAAACCTATCTTTATGATAGTTCCTCCCAAATCTATTGCGACGCTATAATTTCCCCCCATAACTTTATACTCCTATCAATTGAGGCTTCCCATCGACCTCCAACAATCTAACTGCAAAGCCATGATCGGCAATTTCCCGATAATTATGCCCTGCATCAGACGGCCAACAAGCTGCAAAAGAAAATAAAGTATTTCCCGTATTTGCCATACGGTGAGCCACACCACCCGGTATATAATGTAGGCTCCCGGGAAAAACCCGTTCGGCCCACACTCGACGCAACTGGTCCATCAAAATCAACATACCCTCTCCTTCAAGCCCCCAATAAAATTCCGCCCGATCGATATTCGCATGGAAATGTCCCTTAGTCATGAAGTACTCGTTTCCCACTTTTCCCGGATGCAAATAAGTAATCCCGAAATATAATCCGCCGGGAGTACCCTCCTGTTCCGGCAAAAAACTACTCACCTCATAAGCCAGTATATTCTGCGGCATACGAGAAAAAGCATCGACATCGGCAAAAATACCACGCAAATCTCCCAGAGTACGGCTCACATTCTCGACTCTCTCTCCCAATAATCGGTTCCCCGTAAAGAATAATCGGGGAAATACAATTTCCATATTCTCCATTATTTTTCATGTTATTATCATCGATATGACAAAGATAGAGTGACAATTGGCCTGCTCTATTCACTATATTTGCCGATAATTTTGGTATTTTACCAAATACCGATTAGAGGAGCATAAAAATGATAATATTCTATATCTATTAATCTCTATTGTAGAGATACAACAAACAAACGATTATTCAGTAATAACAAAAACCAAATGACTCCACAAATTTCATAATCCTGTAATACCAAGAATAAAATTTGTACCAAACAATTATAACCCTTTTCTTTTAAAATAAAAAGACCTCCCATCATATTTAACTATGGGAGGTCTTTTTCCTACTATAAACCCTACTTCTACAACTGCTTTACGATTATACGGGAATCGTCATCAGATATTGATGTTCCATTCACCTTAACGACCGGAAAAATCGAGCCTTTCGACATCTTGATCTCCGCTTTCACAAGACTCCCATTTTTCCATTCTATATCAATTATATATCCTCCCCGAGCCGCCAGCCCCGTAATCTTTCCTTCCGGCCATTCTGTCGGTAATGCCGGTAATAAATCGATAAATCCGTCGTGAGATTGTAAAAGCATTTCGGCAAATAATCCGGCAGTGGCCATCGTCGCATCCACTTGCATATTACCAGACTGGTTCGACATCATATTTTCATATCCATTTTCTTTTATCAACCGGTTGAAAATATACATAGCTGTATTCCCCTCATGCAATCGAGCCCATAACGCGATTCTCCAAGCAGCAGACCAGTTTCCTCCGGTATGAGGCCAACGATCTCCAAATTCTCCAAAGCCTCTCATTTCAAGAGACTTTTTCACTGCATTAGCCCACTCCGGCGTATAAGTATATGAAATCATATTTCCCGGGTACATTCCATACAAATGGGCAATATGGCGATGATGATCCCGAGGATTATCGACATCGGCAACCCATTCTTGCAGTTGACCGTATTTTCCCTTTTTAAGAGGATAAAGTTTATCTTTTGCAATAGTAATATTTTTACTAAACTCCTTATCTACATGAAGTGCATTTGCTGCATCTACAACGTTAGAAAACAAATCATATATCATCACAATATCCTGATATGCCGGAACTGTAAATATCTTTTTCGCACATTCTTCCCCATTCACTGTGGAAAATTCAACCGGACTACCATTCCTCATCTCAATACCATGTTCTGCTGACACAGTAGGTGCTGCTATTAAATAACCTTCGTAAGGAGTAAGATTTTCAAGCCAAAACAAAGCGGCTTCCTTCATAATCGGATAAGCCTCATTTTTTAAATAATCGATATCTTGGGTAAATACATAATGTTCCCACAAATGACGGCAATGCCACGCAGCTCCGCTGGGATATAATCCCCAAAGAATATCGTCTCCCGGGACTGTATGCCCCCAAATATTTCCTGTCGAATGACTCACCCAGCCCCGAGTTCCATAATATTCCTCTGCGGTTTTACGCCCCGACTCAACAAGATCTTTAACCCAACTAATATATGCATTTTCACATTCAGTTAAACGAGTAGGGCCACAAGACCAATACATCTCCTGCAAATTAATATTACTTTGAAAATTTCCATTCCAAGGAGCTTTCTCAAAAGTGTTCCATACTCCTTGTAAGGTCGATGGCAATGTGCCGGGTCTCGATGCGCTAATAATCAAATAGCGGCTCAAATTAAACCATAGAGTTTTCAACGAGGAATCATCGGTAAAGCCATTCTGTAATTGCCGTACACGAGTGTCCGTAGGCAATTTTTCCGATAATTCGTCTCCTTTAAGAATCAATTTCACCCGGTTATACAAAGCCTGATAATCGGCTATATGGTCATTCTTTATTTTTTCATAACCCTTAATTCCTGCATTTTTAATTATCTTAGCTGTATTATTCTGTGGATTTTCGCCTTTATATAAAGGATATTCCTGCTTATATTCTGTGTCCACAGCATACAAGACCGTCGCTTGGTCAGCTCCCTCAATACAAATATTTTGATTCACTATACTTACTGTTCCCCCTTCTTGTAATACTTTAATACGAATACAATATTTAAGGCCGTTACCTTTTATTACTCCATTAAAGACCAAGCCATCTGTTTCTTTTTTTACTTGACTTGCCGGATAAGTCAATATTTGTGATAAATTAAAGTTTATCTTATTTTTTTTATCCGAAGTAAAATGGAGAACCATAAGTTTATCGGGATAACTGCAAAAATATTCCCGTTTAAAATATGTATCCTCTTGCACATATTCCACAAATCCACGAGAGGTCGAAAGGTCTATACCTCTTACATAATCTTTTACGGGGTGTTCCGACTCAGGGAAATCAATATAAAGATTTCCAACCATCGAGAAATATCCGTAATGGCTGTAATTCCCCACCATATATTTACGACAAAGAGAATCTGCCTCAACATATTTTTTCTCAACGATCAACTTTCGGATCTCGTCTATTTTATCTTTTCCGCCTTTTATTATCGGGGATTTAAAATCAGACAAAGAATGAGGACCTCCGGTCCAAAATGTTTTTTCTGCAATGTCAAAACGTTCTCTATTCACACTCCCATAGAACGATGCTCCCATATACCCATTACCGATATGTAAAGCCTGTTGAGCCCAATTTTCAGCCGGTGACGTAAACCACAATGTCTGGTCGGGTGACAATTGCTCTTTGGCCTGTCCCACACCGAACACTCCGGCTGCAAACAATATAATAGACAATATTCTTTTCATATAAGTGGATTATTTTACATATGATTATTTGTCATAAAAAACAAATGTTAAAAAAATCTCGAAAGGATACTTTGATATATCCTTTCGAGATTTTTAACACTCTATAATTTTATTTCTTTACCATTCGGAAAGTAGCCGACTCGGTTTCGGTTTGTACTTGTACAATATAATACCCCGGAATAAGAGTTGCCACATCTACCGCACCACTCGAAGCAAAAATCGTTTGGCTAACGACCAATTGTCCAGTCGCACTATAAATATTTACCGTTGCAAAAGAAGAATCGGAAGCTGTGCGAACATTCAGTTGATCCTGTACAGGAACCGGGAAAATAGAGATATTGTCCGATGCTCTATTATTTCCCTCGATACCGCTACCATCGTATGTCGTATCGAAATTTTTACGTATCAAATCATAAGCACCTTCCTCCATACCGGCATCTTGGCCTAAGGCCCAAATACCAATACCTTTGAATCCTCCCGTTTTCGTATACTCATATTTCAACGCAAGGCTCTCTAAATCCTCTACATAAGCCGTTACTTCCGTACCATTCTCACCCGTATATCTATATACATTGCATTGAGCCGATTCATCCCAAGTAATATTACCGTCTTTCGAATACTTAGGAACATCACCAAGCACCGCAGTTCCTACATTACGACCTCCTTCAAAAAGATTTCCATAATAAGGCCAAGCAATAACTATATCTGCGGCCGGAATATCGATATCGAGCCAAAATTGTTTAATACGTCTTTTTGCATCAGGCAACGGGCAAGTAAAAGTCGATCCGATATTATACATCATGATAGTCAAATAATCGGACTTTTTCAACATTCCCTTGAAATCCCATGTACCTTCCTCATTACCCGGATAGGTAGCGACCGATAATTCAAAATCGGGATTGATTTTTTCCAGTTCTTCATCGATATACCCGATAAGCTCATTATATTTCTGACCAATATTCGATATCGTATTATAGAATTCCTCGATATCCATGTTAATACCATCTAAATTATATTTTTCCACAAACTCGGCAATAGCCACTGCGGCAGCTCTCATTTTTTGAGGATCGGAGAACAAATCGATATAGAACTGTGTATTACCGCCATCACGCACATTCCCTGTAATGGAAGCGACAACCTTAACTCCATTTTGATGCGCCGCATTGATAAAATCGATCCACGGCCATTTCAAATCGATACTCTTATCCTCAAATGTAGGAACATAATTCCCTTGGTCTATTTGAAATCCGATAGGCGAAACATGTGTCAAACCTTTCCAATCGACCTTATCGATCGAATTTACACTAAACCAGGGGAACCAACCGAACACGATCTTATTATTATAAGCCTCACATTTTTTCTCATAAGCTTCTTGATCTAGCGTATATATTTGACGAATAGTCATATCTCCCACTGGTGAAGGATCTTGCGGTACAAGCTCTGATCCATTATCGAAATACAGTTTTGTAATTTGGCCGTCCAATTTATTCATTTCACCGGCTGTTGGTCTCAATCTCACTGCAACAATAAAGAAGTTATTTCCCACACTTAATAGTTGCTTCTCGGCATTCACATCTGCTCGTAACTCTACCTTACCGGTACTCCCGGGTCTCAACGCCTGATAATTCAATGTATATGAATCTTCTGTAATTAGATGATCTTCTCCTGCAAAATAAACATTTACACTGACAATATCAGAAATTTTGGTTGTCCCATCAAACGAAAAATCCAATCCTGTCAAATAACGTTCGCCAGCACCCACTGCATTGACTTTTAAAGTCAACAACTGTATATTCTCTTCTTTGACATACGCATATCCCGTATTTTGAGAAACCATCGCACTTTCGACCGTCAACTCTCCGACTTCTTCGAATATCTTCAAATCGATATCCTGGATCTCAGACTCAGAAGATTTAAAGGTTGCCGGATACGTCCCTTTCAAATCGGGAACTGTTGTACCAGTGACATTTTGGAAATCATAATATACAGCCAGAGCATCTTTATCAGGGTGAGTATCAAGGACTTTATAGTTTTTCCATTTTGAAATGGTTTCCGCACTAAGAGACTTACTCCATATTCTTACTTCATCATAACAAGCCACAGACGGACTACCCAACACAAAATTGGCATCTATAGTCGCTGTTTGTTGTTTAAAAAACGAATTGGCAAAACTCTGCTTTATTCCATCTATATACAGAATAAGAACTCCTTCGTCCATACTCGTTTTTGTTCCGTCGAATACCAAAGCTACATGATGCCAACCACTCCGAGGATATGCCCCTGCCGATGTCTGTGCATAAGCCCCATCTCCACTGGCTTGCATAAGGACTATCTGACCGTTTTTCTCCACTTGCACTTTGATTCTGTTTCGTTCGTCCGATTGTTCCTTTTTAAAGATGATAAATCGGTCTTCCAGTTCATCCAAATTGATATTTACCCACATTTCTACGGTATACGCTCCGGTATTGTTCAAAGTGGCAATATCCCCACAATCCAGATAAGCATCATAGCTGTTTATATTCAGCTTAAATCCTTTATTCCCGGATAATTGAGCCATTGTTGTCATTACGCCAAACAAGCATAAAAAACACAAAAAATAAATTTTATTCATAAGTATATTTTTAATAATTAACAAAATCACATTCAAGTATAAGAATAAAAAAAACAGGCTGTTAAACTGCCTTTTTATCACCATACCTTTCTTTTTTATCGAAGAATTACTTTTTGTCTATTCACAACATAAAAACCTTTGGGTAAATCTCGCACAACAGTTTCGCCTGTACCTATTCGCAAATCCAAAACCACCCGGCCTGCCAAATTATAGATATACACGTTTTGAGGGACAGAGGCTATCAATGTAATCTCTCCACCGGACACAACAGTCTGTAAAGTTTCGGGCTCGGATACAATTGAGTTTTCTATTTTAGTGGGAATGTCGTCCTTCTCATACAAAGCCAAGTCATTCAACAATATCTCTGCCTCATTAGATTCAAACATAGCCGGATAATTGCCTACCAAATCGGGAACCCGTGTACCAGATATATTCTCAAAATCATAATAAGCGACTAAATTATTTTTATCGGGATGCGAATCTCCAATCTTATAATTTTTCCACTCGCTTATAACTTTTGCAGCCAATGCCTTATTCCAAACTCTCACTTCATCATACTCCACATTCAATGCCGGGCCACCCACTGCAAAAGAGCCCTCCATATTGCCGGTAGTGCCCTTGAATGTCGCATCCGATAGGGGTTGTTCCACACCATCTATATACAATATCATGGCCCCGTTTCCGCTGGTCCCCTTTTCCCCACCGTAAACCAATGCGATGTGATGCCAACCACTCTCGGGATACGTGCCGACCGGAGCCTGAGCAAATGCTCCATCTCCTCCATTGGATTGCATGACATATATCTGGCCATTCTTCTCCACCTGTACTTTGATACGATTCGTTTCGATCGGTTCTTTCTTAAAGATGATAAAACGGTCGGGCAAATCATTCAATGTCACATTTACCCACATCTCGATCGTATATTGAGATGTATTATTCAATTCACTCACATCACCGCAATCGAGATAAGCATCTCCATTGTTCACATTCAATTTGAATCCGTTATTAATCGCAATAGGCTCTGGTTGCTTCTCTAAAATAGCAAGTTCGGTGTCCAAAATAGAAGCTTCCGATTCCTCAAACACAGCAGGATATTGACCGGCTAAATCGGGAACCTCGGTTCCCGAAACATTCTGGAAATCATAATATGCCGCCAAAGCCTCTTTGTCCGGATGAGAATCGAGAACCTTGCAACCTTTCCATTCCATAATAGTTACAGCCTCCATCGCTTTATTCCATATTCTCACCTCATCATACTCCACATTCAATGCTGGGCCACCCACTGCAAAAGAACCCTCCATATTGCCGGTAGTACCCTTGAATGTCGCATCCGATAGGGGTTGCTTCACTCCATCGATATACAGTATCATGGCTCCGTTTCCGCTGGTCCCTTTTTCCCCATCGTAAACCAATGCGATGTGATGCCAACCACTCTCGGGATACGTGCCGACCGGTGTCTGGGCAAATGCTCCGTCACCTCCATTGGACTGCATGACATATATCTGGCCATTCTTCTCCACCTGTACTTTGATACGATTCGTTTCGATCGGTTCTTTCTTAAAGATGATAAAACGGTCGGGCAAATCATTCAATGTCACATTTACCCACATCTCGATCGTATATTGAGATGTATTATTCAATTCACTCACATCACCGCAATCGAGATAAGCATCTCCATTGTTCACATTCAGTTGAAAAGCCTTGTTTCCTTCTGTCTGTGCAAACAGACAAAAGCAAGAAACAAAAGACAAAAAACTTACAATTAATTTTTTATTCATAATGGTATTATTTAAATAAGGTTATTATTCCTCTTCTTCAGGAGCGTTTGGATCATATATCGTAAACACCCCCGACTCTATCGTAGGACTGTCGACAATCATATCGTCCTTACCCAATGCCTTCACGACCAAACGATATCCTTCACCCGGTATAAAAGGATCTCCATCATAGTCCGTTGTTATCGTTTCTGGGAAACGAAACGAACATTGATTTTTATACTCTTTTTGATCCGGATCGTTCTGAATTTCGGTCAATTGGAAAGCCCTATCCTGATGTTGCATAGCCTCTTCGGCATACAAAGTACTATTCTCCTTTATAACCCAAAAATTTATCTGTTTTACCCGAGCCGTATCACCCTTAAAAAAGTAAGTGACTTTTATATCGGACAATTTACTTTCCGTATCCACTTCCCATGTACGCACATTCCATACATACAAATAACTGTCTTTGGGTGAAAAATCCTCGTCGTCTTTCTCACAGGCGACAAAAGCAATTACAGATAAAAAAATTAAAATTATTTTAGTTATAGATTTCATGGCTCAACTTATTTATTAGCGGTTTCATATCCGGGATTTTGTTCTAAATTTCCGTTTTTAATAATTTCGGTCTCGGGAATAGGACAAAGATTATGCCGTTCATCGACATATTCGTCACCTCTGGAATTTATCTCTTTACTAATTTTCTTAACCGTTTCTACAAGGATGCCCCACCGTACCAAGTCGAATCGGCGATGCCCTTCATAACACAATTCCCGGGCTCTCTCGTCTTGAATGAACAATTTAAATTTTTGGTAATCATAGTTCTCTATCTCATCTACTCCTGCCCGACGACGGATTTCATTCACAGCCTCATAGGCCTCGGTTGTAGGACCTTTTTTCCACTCATTCAACGCCTCCGCATACATTAGTAATACATCGGCATATCGGTATACAGGGAAGTTTAGACCATCATGATCCAACATTTGCGATCCGGTACGATCCCAATATTTGAGAATAGCGATTCGGCTATCCTTAAACGGCTGATTACGCCATGTCTTTGCTAAGTTCTGCTCTAACCTATAATCCCATTCGTCATATTTTTCATAAAACGACTCTGGAGCCGAACTACCACCAAGACCATTGAATTTATCCCATTCGTCTTTACTTGGACCTAAATACCATAACATATGAGCAGAAAACTCGGTATAACCGGGATCAAATTGAACTGAGAAAATATGCTCTTTCTGATTTTCATATTGCTCGGAAAAAACCTTGCTATAATTATCAAACAAATCATATTTTTTCAAATTCTTAATTTCCTCACAAGTTTTTACTGCATTTTCCCATTCTTCTTGCCACATTTGTACCTTCGCTTTCAACATCAATGCAGCCCCTTTACTTGCCCGGGTAGCGACAGCAGGATCTTTATCAAGAATCTTAGCGGCATCACCGGCCTCTTCGATAATGAAATCGGCCAATTCTTTACGAGAACTTCTTTTTACATATTTAACTTCATCGAGCGACGATATCTCATCTTTCAACAGAGGGACTCCCCCCCAATAAGTAAGAGCATGATAATAATAAAACGCCCTTAAAAAACGAGCCTCGGCCAACAATTTTTCTTTTACGTCGCTATCGATAGCCGACATTCCAAGTCTGGTAATTGTCACATTGCAAGCACAAATCGCCTGATAGGTCGTGAGCCACCAATCGCTCCAACGGTTTTCACCGGCAGTCCATTGATAATTGGCCGAACCACCACCGTTCCCTGATATATCGGTTCCTTCAAACGCAAACACCCACCGCTCTTGCCAATAATAGCCCGGTTTATACAGGAAACTGTAACAACCCACGACTGCCGCATCTGCGCCTTCCTCCGTATTAAAAAGGTTATTTACACTGAGCTGGGAAATAGGCTCTTTATCCAACAGATCGGTACATGAACCCATACAAACCGCCAATATTCCCAATATGATCATTCTTAATTTTCTCATGGTTTCTTTTTTATAACGTCAATTTTACACCAAAAGTAAATGTTCTCGCCGGTGGATAGGCCGTAAAGTCCATACCTCTAAGCACATTGGCAGAATACACATTATATCCACCCTCTGCGCCAGTATTTACCTCCGGATCATATCCTTTATAAGATGTAAACGTAAAAAGGTTGGTTCCCGTCACATAACATTGCAACTCCGAAATCACTTTGTTCCGTCTCCATTTTTTCACCGGGAAATTGTAATATAGACTTACACTCTTTATTTTCAAGTGAGATCCGTCATGAACCATATAAGTCGACGGTTGATACTCATCATTGGAGTAGAGCTTAGGGAATTTCGCGCCTGGATTATCCAACGACCAGAAGTCTTTCACTCGTTTATATTGGTTCACGAAACGGGGATCGACCGTGGCATACAGGAAATCGCCACCCGACAAAATATCATTCCCGAACGTACCTTGAAGGAATATATTCAAGGTAAAGTTTTTATACCTAAATGTATTACTCAATCCACCAAAAAAATCGGGGTTCGGATCACCTATCGTTGTTTGATCCTCTATGGTAATAACACCATCATGATTAATATCCCGATAGATTTTTTGTCCGAGAGAAGCATTAGGTTCGCAACCTGCCTCTATTTCCTCTCTCGTTCTGTAAATACCATCCATGATATACCCATAAAACGCACCCACAGGCTCACCCACTTTCAACCAAGTATAAGGATGATTTCCCAAACCCGGACGGAACGTATATTCAAAGTCTTTATCCGGCCCCAACGCCACTACTTCATTCCTATTATGGGAAATATTGAATTCAGTCGACCATGTAAAATCGTTCGTTGAGATATTCGTACTACGAATCATCAACTCGACTCCCCGGTTAGAGATCTTGCCGACATTCATAAATCCATTCTTAAACCCCGATGTATAAGGAAACTCCACATCTAATAAAAGGTCCTTTGTATTTTTGATATAAGCATCGAATTCTATATTTAACCTCGACTTAAAGAAAGAGGCTTCTACCCCGAAGTCGAATTGAGAAGTTGTCTCCCATTTAAGCTCATCATTTCCCATTCGATCGGGAATATATCCTATTTGTGGGGTACCAGTCAATATCACATTTTGTTGTTTCATCAAAGGCCAAGTTTGATAAAGAGCAATATCTTGATTTCCCGAAAGGCCATAACTAGCTCTAATCTTCAAATTATCCAAATTGGAGAACTGTTTCATAAACGGTTCCTCTGACAGCCTCCATGCCACGGCCACAGACGGGAAAAAAGCGAAACGGTTGTCCCGGCCCAACCGAGATGAGCCATCGTACCGGCCTGTAACGGTAAGCAAATAACGATCAAGCGCCGAATAATTGATTCTACCCAAATAAGATATAATCGCCCACTCCGAAGCCGAACTACCAACTAACCGAGTCGAAGTTTCCGAATCAGCCAAATTGTTCCAAGTCAATAAATCGTTGGTAAAATTCTTGCCATACAAGCTGAGCCCTTCGCTTCTGGAAGTCTGCAAGGTATAACCTAACAATGCAGTTATATGATGCCCTTTCGCAACCTCTTTCATATAATTCACCGTATTTTCCCAAAGAATAGAATAGCTCTCCCCTTGGTTTATCCAAGCTTCGCCTTTGATTTTATTTTGCCTCATGGTCGGCAACATACTAGACTTATATTCACTCGTCTTATTAGTACCTGCATTTAATCCGAGGAATGTCTTAAATTTCAAATCTTTGATAGCCTCCCACTCGGCAAATATTCCGGCATATATACTGGCTGCCTTTTCCTGTTTTTTACGTTCGTTCAATTGAGCTACAACATTATCGATATCATTACTTACGACTCTCGATGGGCTATCGGAAGCATAGGAACCATCTTCATTATAAATATTCATAGTCGGAGGTGTTGCTAATGCTGAACTTTGATAATCAAATCCGCCTAAACTTACCAAGTTGGGCTCTCTCTGAGTATAGGAGAACTGGAAATTCGCACCGATATTTATGTTATGCCTCATCTTTCTATCCAAATTGAGACGAGTTTGATAGCGTCTGATTCCCGAATTCTTGATTACACCGTCCTGATCGAACATACTTAGAGATAAATAATATCGCCCATCTTTATTTCCACCGGAAGCGGCAACCTGATAATTCTGCATAAAAGCCAGTCGCAATATTTCATCTTGCCAATCGGTCCCTTTGCCATACACGCTTGGATTTTCAATAGAAGGTTCTTGATTCGACAATACATCTTGTTGGTTCAACATTACAGCATATTCACGGGCATTCAGCATCTCCAACCGCTTAGCGATTTGCTGCACACCTACGTAGGCATTAACTGTAACATCATTCCGCCCCTCCGAACCACGTTTCGTAGTCACGATAATAACTCCATTCGCTCCACGAGAACCATATATAGAAGTGGCTGCTGCATCTTTCAATATCTCTATAGATTCTATATCGTTCGGGTCAATCAAGTTCAAATCCCCCGCACCAATAAATCCATCAATGACATAAAGAGGCTCATTGCTAGCCGATATGGAATTACCGCCACGAATAAGAATATTAGTGGCCGCACCCGGCTCTCCCGTAGTATTGGTAATATGTACACCCGACACTTTACCTGTTAAAGCCTGATCCAATCGTACTGTCGGCGTATTGGCGATTTTATCATTGCCCACTCTGGTAACCGACCCCGTTAGGTCACTTTTTCTCATTACACCATAGCCCACCGCTACCACTTCATTCAGCATATGGCTGTCTTCCTCCATGGTCACAGCAATAAAATCTCTATTTTTCACAGGAACCGTCTCCGGTTTATATCCCACATAAGTGAATTGCAATGAAGTTTTTCCGCTACCTACTCGAATCGAAAAATTTCCATCGATATCGGTAGCAACACCTCTTTTATTATCTTTCGAATATACTGTCACACCGATAAGAGGCTCGCCAGAACTATTTACTACCCGACCCTTCACCGTACTTTGTTGGGCAGCCAAAGTCTGCCGTGTAACCACAATCGATTTCGCCTGAATAGAAAAGCTCAGGCCTTTCGGCTTCAATACCGACGTAAGAATTTCGGATAGGCTTTTATTCTTTGCAGAAACCACCACATCTCTGTCATTATCCAATACACCTTCCCTGTAAGAGAATGTATAATCGGTTTTACGCTGTATTTCATCAAAAAATTGTTTTATCGTAACTTTATTTAAGTCGATCGATAAATGAGGATCTTGCGCGTTCGTGCTCAATATAACTCCACTCAATAAAAATAAAATCAAGATTGAGCGCAGCCATACTGGCCTACGGCCTAATACAATGTGTTTCATGAGTACAATTTCATAAAATTTTACTTCTTTACTTAACTAAATTTAAAATCTCTCTGTTTTTTATTTTTGCCGTTCAATAATAATACACAAAAAATCTCATTTCGTAACACCTGCTTTTATATGTTATACAACATATTGTTGCATTTTTACAAAAACCGTGGAAAACAGGAGTAGACAAATAAAAATGTGCAATTTATCCAGATCAACTCTAATGATTATTTATTAGCTCTTTCGCCCAATAATAACTTTATAAGACACTTCTTAGCAGAAAGCCAAGCCATAAATTATGTAAAAACTAATATTATATAAGCAACGACTATGGACAATAACTATTGAATCCTTCAATAGAGTGCTGAGAGAGTTGATACATAAATCCGTATTATAATATATTAACATGACATGTAATTTTCTTCCATTCATCTAAGAATAAAGATCCATTCTGTAAATATGCTGGCATATCATTCCATCGGAGATTTCCTGAATATTGAAAAAAGGAACCCGTCTGATAGATAACAACAGACGGGTTCCTTTCATTCCATGCGGTTTCATCGACCAACCAATGAAAACGCACTTATTCCTTTTTCTTAGCTCTTTCCTTCAATTCTTCTATTGTAAGATTTATCTGCTTTCCTATTGGGCATTTTCCCCTGTAAGTAACTACTTTTAACATAGTAGCATTCTTAGGGACAGAGAGAGCCGTAGTATACAAGTTGGAATAACAGTCCGGATTTGTGTTATCAAATGTATAAAATATATCCAACCCACTAATTTCAGTCGTCAACTCTATCCTCAACTCTCCATCGTTTATGGAAGGCGATATAATAGGATCATAAATACTTCGGGCATAATTGACATTCAACCGGTCGAGATATCTAAATTGGCTCTCCACCCGTTGGATAAAAAAGTCCCAATTACGAGAGTCCGTTTCATTCCAAAGCGTCTCCGAAATAGCCATAGCGCGAGGCCAAGTCATATATTCCACCTGACGATAATGAGGAATCGATTCGGCCCATAAATTACCTTGTCCTCCCAAAACAAAAGAGGCATCGATACTATCGGGTACAATCGAGAACTTATAGCAGTCTCGTAATCTCAACATCGAATATGTATTAGGCTCTACGGCAGGGTCTCCCTGGTACAGATCGAGGTAACAATGCTCAAATGGCGTCATGATCACACGATGGCCCTGCCGGGCAGCCTCCACGCCACCTTTCATGCCTCTCCACGACATAACAATGGCATCCTTGGCCAATCCTCCTTCAAGAATCTCATCCCAACCGATGACGTGTTTTCCTTTACTCTGTATATGAGAGGCAACTCTTTTTACGAAATAGCTTTGTAGTTCCTCGACATTCTGTAACTGCTTCGACGACATACGAGCTCTGCAATCGGGACATTTCGCCCAAAAGCCCTTGTAACACTCATCGCCACCTATATGGATATACGAAGAAGGGAACAAATCCACTAACTCATCGAATATCATATCGAGTATGGCAAACGTTTTTTCCTTCCCGACACAAAGAGAATTCTCTTCTTTGGTATAGAACGTGTTCCCTACATTCACATGAAACGGGCCACCTGTACACGAGATTTCAGGATATGCAGTAAGAAGTGCCATACTATGTCCCGGCACATCTATCTCGGGAACAACCGTGATAAAACGCTCACGGGCATACTCCACCACTTCCCGAATATCGTCTTGCGTATAAAATCCTCCGTAAGTCAGAGAATCTGTAACCGATTGAGGCTCTCGCTCCCACCAGTTTCCCACACGAGGAGCACGCCATGCACCTACATCAGTCAATCGAGGTAACGATTTTATTTCTACCCGCCACCCTTGATCGTCCGACAGATGCCAATGGAACACATTATATTTATACTCAGCCATTAAGTCGATAAACCTCTTCACCTCCTGCTTAGTAAAAAAATGACGGCTAACATCAAGCATCAATCCCCGCCATGCGAACCGGGGCTTATCGCTAATATCTATACAGTTTATTTTAGCTATATCCCCGGTAGAGTCCAATGGAAGCAATTGAAGAAAAGACTGTATCCCATTAAAAATACCGTGATATGTATTCGCATATATTTGTGTACCATCGGGGGTAACCGACATGCGGTAACCTTCCTCTCCCAAATCGTTCTCTTCGACAAGCGTAAAGACAATTCCCTCGGAGGCACTCTTGATAGAGAGTCCAAAACCCGTTGTCCGCATGAATTTTTCATTCAAATAATTTGCCAAGGAAACCATATTCGTATCGGAAAGATCGACACCTATCACCGTATTTTTATCCATCTCAAACACACCGGGCTGAGACTGATAGTAATTCGGTAAAGGGATAATACGGATCTGTTCGTCCTCCACTTTATCTTTCGAAGAGCAACTACCGAAGAGCGCTCCTGAAAAAATCAGGAGCGATAAAAACTTCAATATCTTCATAGTCAATTATTATTTTTCAAGTTTCGAGAAGTATTTTGCCCTCCCGGCTTTCATATATTCCCACACACCTGTGCGCCAAGACTCGACTCTCGCTTTTTCAATCGGAGTAGAAGCCAACTGCACAGCCTTGTCCATATATCCGGCAAGTTCTTCCATAACCGGTTCTGTTCCCAAATATTTCCATGCGATCTCTTCGGTTTGATGGAATTGTGCCTCACGAGTTTGAATATCCATAGGATAATTAACAGAGTTGGCGTAAACCGATTCTATCTTATCATAAAAGTCATGCATGGCCGGTGCAGCGTTACCGAAATACAAGGCAAAGAATTCATCGACCATTTCGTCTGTATTCGTCTGGGCATCATCATACAATTTCATCGTCGCATAGAAATCGAGCTGCTCCCCGATTCCACACAGGAAAATACCTCTCACACCATCTTGGGCATACATCTTTATCTGATCGGATACGGCATGCACGTTGAATCCGGGAAATACGTTGAAATCTTGAATCAAACCTCTTTCGGTAGGGAAACAAAGGTAATTCCATAAATATATGGGACGTCCGCTTTCTTTGCTCTCCGCAATCCAGTCTTTATAGAAAGCCAACTCATTTTCTTTCATTTTGGGAGCCCAATAGTTACGGGGATGCAGACAAGGAGCTACCGATATGTTATCTTCAAGTTGTATATCTTTGGGAAGATAAGCATATACATGATATGACAAGGCGGCAATTTTCTTATCGGGGTGAGTTTTCTTCACCTCTTTGGCTACATTATTAACGAAAGTCCAAAGATAATGAGTCGCTGTTCCGCAATTGAAATGCTCTCCACGAATATTCCCCTCATCGATGGCAAGTTGTTTTTGGCACTCGTCGCACTGACACCAATAGGCATTATCGAGAGGTACAACTGCAAAATAGTCTCCCAGCGCGATTTGAGATCCTTTCAACGGTTTTCCATCGAAATAGTCTCGGGCATCCTGAGCCACTTGTCGAATGAAAGCCTCGTTGGTGTAACAAAACTGGCGTTCATGAGGGCCTCCGGTACGTCCCTGCGCAAAATATTCGGGGTGATACGATTCGAACAATTCGGGATGCTCGGGATTTTTTTTCAAAAACCGGTCTTGATAAGAAGTAAATGCATGATTGGCGGCCCACTTTTCACCACCGAACTTGATTCTTCTCAAAAAAAGTTGCCACATCTCACCCGAAGGCTTGAAATACTGGTCTTTCATCATGGGCCATTCAAAAGAATAAGTACCGACTCTATACTTCAAATCAGGAGTTCTTCTTATCTCAGAAACAGGGAGTTGAAGTTTCGTTTGCTGCGGAACAACTACATTCATCGGATGCGGCCCATAAAATCTGACACCAACAAATTTTTCAAGAAAGTCATATACCGCATAACAAGTGCCCTGTGCATCATAAACCGAAGGAAGTACAAGTTCTATTTGACTGGCTGTATCGTTTACCAGCTGAGAGTAGTTTACTTTCAAACGATCTTTCGACGGGGTGATACCATTATTATCCCGGCCGTCATCTCTATCGGTATTTTCATCTTGCCCCATAAGAACGACCTTATTGGAAGATACTTTAATAAAATATTCCTGCTCGCCCAACTTCATGGTATCGAACTCCGCAGTATACGGGCTTTTACCTACGCAAATAAGTTTGGACCCGTTAGAAGGTGCATTGTTAACAATCGGCAATTCTATGCCCGATGATTGTTGCACAAAATGTTGAAGCTCGTGAGCCGCCAAAACAGCTGGAACAGAAGCCTTCTCGTCAATAACGATAAACGTATTTCCGTCTTCAACAGAAAAATTTTTAGGCGATGAACACGCCGTGGCAAGTAAGAGAATACCACCGTACAATAATTGATTTCTCATAATTTTTTCTTTTTTTACACTAAAAACACAAAACAATACCTTGATAAAATTTCACGAAAGGGTATATGACTCTCTAAAAAAGTATTCTTTAATACCCTTTCAAAACTTCATCTAAGTCAAAATGTAAATACGGATATACGAACGGCAAATATAATATCACACTCAAATCGTGGCACTTACCACAACTGAATCTGTATTTTTCATGAATATCTTATCTCTAAATTATATATATGTCATTATTTTCGATTTTATATTTAAAATTATAATGCATGCGTAAAATGTTCATCATTTCCTGTATAGTCAAAGCTTCAAATTCACCTGTAAAGCGATCGTGAATGATATTGTCACTTTCATAATGGATAGAAACTCCATACCAACGTTCTATTTTTTGGAATACATTTTCAATCAACTCTGCGTTGAACATTAACACACCTTTTTTCCAAGCCAGTTCATACTCCTCGTCTGTAAACGAGATATGTCCCTCCTTACCATTCTTAGAATACACGAACTTTTGCGAAGGTGTCAAATAAACAGGCGAATCATCACTATTATTCAAGGAAAGTTTCACTTTTCCTTCCACCAACGTGATTTCAGACATATCTTCATCGTCATAGGCCGAAACATTAAACGAAGTGCCCAATACTTCCACATCGAAAACCGAGGTTTTCACGATGAATGGTTTTTCTTTGTCTTGTTTTACATCGAAAAAAGCCTCTCCTTCGAGAGAGACTTCCCGCAGACATCCATTATATGCTGCATTATACGATAGCTTTGAACCGCCATTCAAATGCACCTTGCTACCATCGGGCAATGTGAATTCGGCTTTTTGGCCATTCTCGGCAACAATAACATTAGGCCTATGTTTATACTCATCGACCTGAAAATAGAAATATACTGTCGAAAAAATAAATAAAGGCAACAATATAGAAGCTGCAAGAGATGATATCTTCCGCAGCCGCATACGGATATTTTCTTTTCGGATCTGTTCCCAAATCCGGTCGTGCAAGTTTAATTTCACGTCAGACGGCATAGCATAGGCATTCGTATTCTTGCAAATACACTCGTCCATCAGGTCAAAAATCTTTTCATCATTTTCGTCCAGAACCATTTGCGAGAACTCATTGTATTCTTCTTCGTTAATCAAGCCCTGCATATACCTTTCGAGTATGTTCTTTTTCTGCTCTTTCATACTAAATGACTATTCATAAGTAATACCCCAAACGCCGCACTATATAACATACAAACGTCTCTTTTTATTTTCTTTTAACATTCCAATAACCAAAATACCCATGAGACCACGTAAAGCCCTTTCTTTATCAACTCTTCTCTCATGACTTTAAGAGCACAACTCAGCTGGTTTCTCACAGATTGCTCTGAAATATGTAGGCGCAAAGCAATCTCCCTATTCGAAAGATTCTCCTCCTTACTCAATTCAAATATCTCCTTTTGACGAGAGGTCAACTTAGACTTTGCCCCTATTATATTTTCGTTCAACTCTTTGAAAGACAAATCATTTTCTGTTGTATTCTCTAAATACGAAGCATTATCAAATTGAGTAATATACTCATCGTATGAATACAATTCTACTTGTTTTCTAAGACTATTTAGAAATTTATTCTTTGCAATTGTAAAAAGAAGAGACTGAAATGAATAATCTGGTGATATATGCTCTCTAATTTGCCAAACTTTCAAAAAAACTTCTTGGACTATTTCTTCTGTCATATCAGAAGAACGTGTAAGATTATAAACAAATCCATATAATCGGTCCACATAAAGATTATACAAATTATTAAAATCAGAATAAGAACCTCTTTGTAATTCTTTTATATAATTCTCATGCATATATCAAACTTTGAAGTCGAACAAATATACGAACTATCAATAAAATTTAGAACAAATATCATTTTTTTTATAAATATTCTCTCCAAAAAGCAGATATAGGCTTAAAAAAATGGAATCGCACTAATTATCAGATAATCTTTTTCTTTTTCACCCCATATTTTTCTTGGTATTCAGAAGGAAGCATGTTGGTTGACTTCTTAAACTGCTCTATAAAATTCGACAAATTATTAAATCCGACCTCCATACTCAAAGTAGAAATTTTCATTTTGCCTTCTATCAAAAATTTCTTGGCATGCCCTATACGCATATCATTCAAATACTGTACAAAAGTCTTTTTCGTACGTTCCTTAAAATATCGGCAAAAAGCAGTAGGAGTTAGTCCGGCAACAGCAGCCACCTCTTCAAGTTTAATCGGCTTATTAAAATTTTTCACCAAAAAACGATAAACTTTATTGAATCGCTCAAAATCCGAAGAATTGACCGACTGGGTAAAACCTACGCTCGCTAAAATTTCATATTCGTCGGCTTCTGCCATCATTTCCAAAAGTGTGAGTAAATTAGTTACTCGCTCGATTCCATTTTGATTAAACGTGCGTCGAATATATTGAGCGATCCGTTCACGCGATTCACCGGTAAATTTTATTCCCCGCCTCGAACGTTCTATTAACTCACGAATATTCGCCATCTCAGGCAATCGTATCAATATACCCTCGAACAACTCTTTACGAAAATAAACACAATGACAAGTCGCCCTTAAACCAGAATCCGAGTCAAAAAATTCTTTATCGTTTCTCCACTCATGCGGCAACTGAGGACCCATCATACAAACATCGCCCTCTTCATATCCTCCGATATGATCACCTACAAAACGAGTGCCCCACCCTTTTTCAATACACATGATTTCTATTTCGGGGTGATAATGCCACGGCACGATAAAATGGGGCAAATCTTCCCGATAGAAATTGATATAATTATCGACGGCAAAAGGAAGTTCTTGATACAAAGGTTTCATAATATAGCACAGTTATTAAAAGCAGTTCATCTAAAATCACACATCGAGAGCCAAAACAATATCCCAACCAACTTTGTCGGGGTATAAGCCATTTTTTATTTTTAACTTATAAAAAGTGATAATATGGCAAAGATAAACTATAATATTATTATAGCGAAAATAAAAAAGAAGCATTAACAATGCTTTTTTGTACATTTGTAAATACGAAGATGAGATGCGGTTCGGCATAGTCCATTCGGAAATAAAATTTCCGTTTGCCTCTGCACTCACCTTTCGCTATCTTTGTCATTCAAAAATTATTTCCAAAAACAAATACCTATGAAAATTTTATTTTTTCAATACCCCTCGTGCAGCACTTGTAAAAAAGCGGCAAAATGGCTAAAAGATCACGACATTGATATAGAATCGAAGCACATCGTCGAAACACCGCCCACTGTCGGGGAACTAACCGAATGGATAACCCGCAGCAATTTACCCTTACAAAAATTCTTCAATACGAGCGGACAAAAATATAGAGAACTAAATTTGAAAAACCGCATTAGTACAATTCCCGAAAAAGAACTGATAGAACTATTGGCTTCCGATGGAAAACTAATCAAACGTCCCCTTCTCGTAACAGACTCGCAGGTCTTGGTCGGATTCAATGCCGAGCTATGGCAAGATGTTTTGCTATCCGAGACTAAATGATCTCATACTCAAAAAAATTTAGGCGCACGCCTATTTGCACGGTTCAAAAAGAAATACTATCTTTGCGCCGCTAATGCAAATAATAACCAATTAAAAAATTTCAAATGGCAACAAAAATCAGATTACAACGCTTTGGTCACAAAGACTACGCATTTTACCAAATTGTAATCGCCGATAGCAGGGCACCACGTGATGGTAAGTTTATTGAAAGGATAGGTTCTTATAATCCGAACACTAATCCTGCTACAATAAATTTGAATTTCGAAAGAGCTTTGTATTGGCTGACAACCGGTGCTCAACCCACCGACACTGTACGTAATATCCTTTCCAAAGAAGGTGTATTGATGAAAAAACATTTATTGGGCGGTGTAAAAAAAGGTGCTTTTACCGAAGAGGTTGCAGAACAACGCTTCGAAGCATGGTTGAAGAACAAAAAATCGGCTATTGACGCTGAGAAAGCCAAAGTTTCTGCCGCAAAAGACGCTGCTGCTAAAAAACGTCTAGAAGAAGAAACCGAAAAGAACAAAGCAAAAGCCGAAGTTGTCGCTGCTAAAAAAGCAGCCGAGGCTGCCGCTAAGGCAGAAGCCGAAGCCGCTGCAAAAGCGGAAGAAGAAGCTAATGCCGTTGCAGAAGCTCCTGCAACAGATGCAGCTCCTGCATCCGAAAGTGCTGAATAAATATTTTAGACAGCATATTGAAACGGAGTATCCCTCACTGGATACTCCGTTTTTATTTTTCTTCTTCCCAAAAGTATTTTAACGGCTCAGTCGTTAATTAACGGGGATCGTTCATGTATATTCTCTCCCCTATTGCGAACACTGTTCTCCGTAATGCTACGGGATATTTCAGTTTTCATTATCGGAGATATTTTAAAACTCCTTCCTTGTCGTGCCCCATAACACTATCGGGCACTCCCCCTATCTCATCTGCGATGAGCACAGGGAGAGATGACCAAGCTCTTATCACCTCCCCCTGTATTTTCTACCCCTCCGTCCAGAGGAAACCGCCCCTATATTTTGCGCAGCAAAACACAGGGGGGGGAGAGGGGAAGTAACATGGCCAAACAATCGCCAATCGGTCTATAATAGTTCTCTTAACACGATAAAAAAGCTCCTAAGAACATCTCACCTGCACGATTCTTATCGTATTCATTTTCTACTTTCTCAAAAAAAATAAAAAAATTCACTTTTTCACTAGGGATAACCCTCGATTTAAGGTTAATATCATATAGCGCATAAAAAATGCTCAAAAATATGTATATACATATCATGAAAAAATAAAAACATATCATTCAATTTTCAGAATTACTTTTTGTTTAATTAAATATTTGTTTATCATGAAAAAACACTACATGTTATTCACTTTATTGTTTACTCTTCTGCCTTTTCTTAATAGCTATGCCGAAGAGAACAAAGCTCTTTCTATTCCTCAGGCCAGTACAAATAATGTAAACGGCTATCGCTTGCAAATTCCCGAAACCATTTTAGGCGACCGCTCCGGTGGGGACACAGACCGTACCGGCAAATCATTCACTATTTCAGCTTGGGTGAAGATGGATCGATTCATGAACAGCGGTAGCAATAACAAAGGAAATGTGATTATGGGACACGGCGCCCAAGCACACACAAATTATAACGGAAGTTTGATTTTAGCCACCACTGAAACGGGAACTCTTAAAATCATTTCTGGTGCAAGTAATACGGTAACTTCCACTTTGAATACCGCAGTAGCATTAAACGAATGGACCTACCTCACCCTCGTCTATGATAACAGTAATTTTGATGTTTGTGTATACAAAGATGGAGTTCTCGTAACGACAAAAAATAACACCAAACAATTGGAACTTTTTGGAGACGATCCCTGCATCTTTTTCTTAGGAGGATTCGGGTTTTCGGGTCTCTGCGATGAATTCCAATTCTTCAACAAAGCCTTGACGGCTCAGGAAGTTGCACAAGCCTACGAAAATCCCCAAAACCTGTCGAGTTTAACCGTATGGTATGACTTCAACGAAGTTACCCCGGGTACAACTGGACAATTCTCCAACAAAGTCGTCGATTCTGCCCAATCTTCTACAACCGCCAAATATACTAAATTAGGTGGAGGACAAACAAGTTCCGACGGAGGATATATCTCGCAAACCTCTTTTACGGAATATGCCCCCACATTAGCCGAAGGACGTACAATTACCGGTAGCTATACAGTTACATTACCCACAGAAGTACAAAACGGGACACTGAGCGTGACCAACGGCGAGACTCCTCTTTCGGCAGGAGAAAATACCGTAGCATCGGGGACTACTTTAACCATAACGGCGACACCTGCCGATAATTATCGTTTGGAATCCTTGAATATCAACGGTCAACCGATTGAAAACGGTGGGACATATACTGTAACGGAAGATGCAACTATTACTGTTTCATTTGTCGAAATCGTTATGCATAAAGTAACAATTACCGTCGACGAAGGAGTAGATTATCAAATTACAGCAGGAGAAGAAGTTATCGAGAACTTAGAATCGATAGCCTCTGGCACAGAATTAACCATAACATTCAATTCATTGCCAGAAAACAAGAAGATAGAATCCGTACTGATTAACGAGCAACCAGCCGAAGCAGAAGAAAACGGATCATACATTTTCACGGTAACAGAAAACACGACTATCGTTGTCAACTTGACCGATATTACTTATTACACAGTTACGCTACCGACTCTGGTAGAAAATGGACAACTAAGCGTAATGAACGGTTCCGACCCCCTTACCACAGGAGAGAACACCGGTATAAAAGAAGGTACGGTATTGACAATTACGGCTACTGCCGATCCCGGTTATGAAATTCTCTCCCTCCAAGTAAACGGATCCGATTTCACCAACGGAGATAATTACACGGTGAACGAAAATACGACCGTCACAGTCTCATTCCAAGTCGAAGGTCCCAAAGCCGTACTAGTCCCTGCAATAAGTGGTAATAATAAATACCAATTCCGTTTTGATGATAAAGTATTAGGCGAACACACAAATGGAGAGAATAACTCATGGAATAATGGTAATATAACAGGTTCAGACCATCGTGCCCGCAATTTCACAATGTCCGCTTGGGTGAAAACCGTTAGTACAAACGGGCAAGTAATGGGACACGGACAAGCACCTTACTATGGAGCCGTAGGAACATTTGGCGTTGTACTCGAAAACGGAGTCCTGAAAATGAAAGCTCGCGCATGGAAAGACAAAGGCAACTGCCCGGGAATAGCCGAAGTGACCACCAACGCTACGCTCACTGCCGATGAATGGGCTTTTATTACCGTAACAGTCGATGACACCAATAAAGAAATCAAACTATACAAAAACGGGAAATTATTAGGAACTGGCGATTTAGGGACAATCGTAGAAGGAGGAACACAAGAAGGTCATGGTATTGGTCTATTGCAAGACGAGTGTGTGTTCTTCGTGGGGAACGGCGGATTCTCTTGCTATGTGGACGAAGTTCAGGTATGGACAAAAACATTGACCGAAAAAGAAGTAAAGGAATCCATTCGCGGCGGTTACGCCCAAGAGAATATGCCCGAAGAATTAGTGGCCTATTACAAAATCGAAAATGATTCGGAAGCCGAATTGGAAAACAAAGGAACATTCGGTAGCTGTCCCGCCGGTGTAGTAGAAGGTACAACCGAGGTACATACTGGTGCTCCCCACTGGGGCGCAGAAGTTTATACTTGCGACTTTATTCAAGTACAAATCGTAGCCGGTCATACATTCCCAACCAATAATCTCACCATCACTCAACCCACCGAAGGGGGAACATTCAAAGTAGTTAATGCTAAAAATGAAGAAGTAACAAGTGGAGCGGTAGACCAGTTCAGCGCATTGACAGTCATAGCCGAACCGGAAGAAGGATATGTATTATCGCAAGTATTGGTAAATGGCGAAGTAAATAGCGGAACGACTTTTGTCATCGAAGATGACACAGAAGTAACAGTGGTATTCTCCAATAAAGTAATCGTAACCAATACGACCGCAACCGGTGGTAACGTCGAAATGTTCGTTAATGATGCCGAAGAAGCGACCGCATTCGGTTCTGAAATTATACGAGGATCAAAACTAACTTTCAAAGTAACCGTAAACGAAGGATATGAATTAACGTCATTCCTCGTGAACGAAGAAGAAAAGATAGGCGAACTTGCAGAAAACATATATACAGTAAACGCAGTTTCCGATAATATGACAATATGTGCTGTGTTCTCGAAAATACCGACATGGAGAGTTACTTGCAATGTTACCGGGAATGGTTCTGTCACCATCTCCGACGACGAAAGTAATGTATATGCCAGTGGTTCCGAAATTCTAAACAACACATTTGTCAAACTAACTTTTATCCCCGAAGAAAATTATAAGATAGAAACTTTCACTTCTTCCAATGGAGAATCGCTGTTAGACCAAATTAGTAACAATATTTACGAAATAGGAGCCATAGACAGCAACCATACTTATAACGTAACATTCGGGACGATTGTAGGCATAGACAAAGAAAACATAAAGTCCATATCGCTCTACTACCAAGACGGAATACTTTATGTAAACGGTATCGACGCAAATACTACCATTGCCATATATAATTTGACAGGCAAATTGGTTAAAGTTACGGAAGAAACCCCTGTAAATGTCGCCGATTTGACGAAAGGCTGTTATATCGTTAAAATAACGATGGGTAATACAGACAAAGCCATGAAATTTATCAAGAAATAAAAATCTATAAGAGAAATAAACCACATAAAGAGAGGTGATGCTGCAAATCATGCATTACCTCTCTTGTTTTTTAACCCCAAAAAAGAACAAGACAAAACTAAAAAGAATACTTCACTACTTCGATTTATGACATATTCCTGCCCATATCTCCCCTACCTCAAACATAAAGAGTAGGAATAAAGGCTTTTGCCGATTCATGAAAATTTTGTAGATTCGTGCACACATTAATATATTATATCATGAAAAAAATATCATTACTCACTTTCCTTCTGGGTTCATTTTTTCTTCTACAAGCCCAACCATACACCAAACACATCGCACCCATCGATAATGAAAAATGGTGGGGCTGCTTCGTGGGAATAGGTAACGAAATGCCCTTTGCATCGAATACCCCCCTCTATGATTTGGCAAAAGTCAATTTTAATAACGAAACCTCTCCCCTGCTCCTATCTTCGCAAGGACGTTATGTATGGAGTGACGAACCTTTCCGTTTCCGCTTGGTAAACGACACACTCGTTATCGAATCAGATCACGAATCCCCACAAGTGACAACCGCTGGGAAAAACCTTCGCGATGCCTATCTTCATGCCTCAAAAACACATTTCCCGGCAAACGGAAAAACTCCGCCAGCACTCTTTTTTAAAGAACCACAATACAATACATGGATAGAACTCATGTATAATCAAAATCAAGAAGACATTCTGAACTACGCTCATAACATCATCGAGAACGGATTCCCCAAAGGAATCTTGATGATCGACGACAACTGGCAACGCTATTATGGAAACTTCGAATTTAAAGCAGAAAAATTCCCCGATGCCCGTGCCATGACAGACGAATTGCACCGGCTCGGATTCAAAGTCATGCTTTGGATTTCACCCTTTGTATCGGCCGATTCTCCCGAGTTCAGAGATTTGGCAGACAAAGGATTTCTCCTGAAAAACAAAAATGGAACACCTGCCGTTGTAAATTGGTGGAACGGATATAGTGCATGCTACGACATGACCAATCCGGCAGCTGTCGAATCACTAAAACAAACCCTAAACGAATGTATGGGAAAATACGGGATCGACGGGTTCAAATTCGACGCAGGCGATATAGCCATCTTGGCTAACGGAGAGTACGACTACTACGACAAGAACGCCGACCAAAACATTTTCTCCCAACGATGGGCCGAACTGGGACTTTCCTACCCTTTCAATGAATTTCGAGCCGCTTGGAAAACCGGAGGCCTGCCATTAGTGCAACGCATAGGAGACAAAGACTATTCGTGGTATGCCGTATCCATGCTTATACCCAACATGGCAATTTGCGGTATGCTCGGTTATCCCTATGCCTGTCCCGATATGATCGGAGGCGGACAATTTTCCTCTTTTCTCGATATTAAAGAAGACGAATTTAACCAAGAACTCATTGTACGATCATGCCAAGTCCATGCCCTCATGCCCATGATGCAATTTTCAGTTGCCCCGTGGAGAATCCTCAATCGTGAGAATATGGAAATCTGTGTACGATACGCACAGCTACATCACACGATGGGCAACTACATTTATGAATGTGCCCGTCATGCCGCCGAGACCGGAGAGCCTATCTTGCGCCACATGGAATACAGTTTTCCACATAGCGGATTCACCGAATGCAAAGATCAGTTCATGCTCGGTGACAAATATATGATAGCCCCCATGATTACCGAAGGCACTCATCGTACCGTTAATCTTCCCAAAGGCACATGGCGCGACGATCAAGGAAAAACATTCAAGGGTCCGAAAAAAATAGAGATAGATGTCCCCCTCGATCGTCTCCCCTATTATGAACGAGTGAAATAAGAATTGGAATAATGTAAAAAAGAATCCATATACATATATGGATTCTTTTTTTATAGTAAACTTATCGGCTATCCACTACAATAACTAACCTCAATGCTTTTTCCTTTGAACTTCGAAATTCGATGAATATATGGCTTTTACCGTCAACTGTGGCCGAACGACCTCTTTACACCGAGAACACAAATACAAATAGGTATCCTCCTCCAATTTATATCTCCACCCCTCCCCATAAGAACTTCCACAGACAACACAGAAGAAACGCTCTTCAATCCTCCTACCTCTTTTCCCATAAAGTAAAGTCCTGACTTTTTGAGGTGTTTTTCTTTTAATGACTCGTTGCGCCTCTCGATTTATACGACGGTTTTTCTCAAACATATTAGCAAAAGACACTACGGCTTTTTGTACACCCGAAAGATGTGGGTGCACCTGTTTCTTGTTTGCTTTTTTACCAGCCATCGCTCTTTTATTTTTCACAATATTAAAAGACTTCTCAACAACGATATGAAAGAAAGACTTTAAAAACACTCAACAGATACAACAAACGGACAGAACCTTTTCAATTCAGTACTATCCGTTAGCATTCACTGTCTCTTAATGCTTATCGTGGAGCTGGAGGGATTCGAACCCTCGTCCAAACGAGGAACTAATGAGCTTTCTACATGCTTATCTTCGCTTTGATTGTCGGGTACAGACAAGACCGAAGCCACCAATCTGCACCTTAGTTTCTAAATTTTCATCATCAGCTCGAAACTGGCCTCTGACTATTTCCGATATTATTGCACCACCGTTTCGGAACGCTTCGGAACAACAGCAACCGGGTGATGTCTTGTCTCCACAACTGTTGCGGAGATTAAGCTAATCTACTGTACTTCGATTAAGCAGCAAGAGCGTAGTTATTTTCGCCAGTTAAATTTTTGTTGTCTGATATTATAGAGCGGGGCAACAACGCTCTGCATGCTTACCCACCACTTCTACCCGCTGTCAAAACCGGTCAGCCCCAGTGGTAGTTTCCCAGTGTTTTCTATCTGGGACGGCAAAGATAATATTTTTTCAATAGAAAAAGACCTGTTTTTTCAAAAAAATAGACATATTCCTCTATAATAGTCTTTCCCGCTCCTTACGATTCAAACACTTGACAACCATATCATAAGATTTCTTCACCAACTTCCTGACCATCTCGTCCGAAACATCTCGATTAAAGTAAACGCTAATCCAATGCCTTTTATTCATATGCCACCCCGGCTTTACTCCCATATAACAAGCCTGCAATTCGCCCGATTCCACTGGGTCGCATTTAATACAACAAAAATCGAACACCTCGACATTCACAAAACAAAACCATTTATCGCCCACATAGAAACACAAAACATCACGGCTATATCGGTCGGCAACATTCACGAAAGGCATCTTCTCTTCCACACCCTTCAACGAAAGACAATATTCCCTAAATTCTTCTACATTCATTTCACATCACGACTCCTCATCAGCTTTTCAACAGCATAATAAGTTTTATAGATAGATCGAAAAGAACAATCTTGGCATTAGCATTCTGCCCGACATCATTTTCGGCATCGCTCAAATGTTTCATGATAGCCTGTACATTACGTTCATGAATAAACGGAGCGAAACGCGAAGAAAATTGAGCCTCTTCCCGATTCATATAGGTTAATGCAGGAACATGCAAATTATAGATGTAATTCTCACGTATCATTCGTTGGGCATAGGAAAGAAATCGGCGCAAACGCTCGCGCCCCAAATCGGCCACTTCTTCGCTCCATATCTTCAAGTCCTTTATTTTCCGAGCATAGGCCAAACGCATGACCTGTACAAAATAATCGAAAAATAATTTATTCTCCTCATTCAATTGAAGAGACTCGCAAGCCTTCAAATAATTACCCTCTGCGACATGGGCCACCGAAACAGCATCCTGCTCCGTTATCCCATACCGGCGTTGCAACGCCTCGGCTATAACCGATGTGGACAAAGAGCGAATCTCGATAAGCTGCGAACGCGAACGTATAGTCCCCAGCACTCTATCGGGATTATTGCTGACTAACAAAAACACACTACCGGGATAAGGCTCTTCCAGCAATTTCAACAATTTATTGGAGCAAGTGTCGTTCATGCGTTCCGGCAGCCATATAATCATTATTTTATACGGAGATTCATAGCTCTTTAAAGACATCTTCCGCAAAATACTTTCACTCTCTTCTCCATAAATTACGGCCTGCTTGTTATCGGCATTAATATACCTCAACCATGAATCAATCCCGAAATAGGTATTCTCCTTCAAAAACTCAGTCCATTCGGGCAAATAATCGTCGCATATCCGTTTCTTCTTATCCACTTTGACCATCGGGAATACAAAATGCAAATCCGGGTGAGTCAAAGCCGTATGTTGCCGGCAAGACGGACATACACCGCAAGCATCCCCATTCTGACGATTCGTGCAATGTATATACCGGGCATAAGCCATAGCCATAGCAAATTTACCGACACCCTCCGGTCCACAAAGCAACTGGGCATGAGCCACATGATCATTGTCAACCGAACGTAAAAGTCTTCGCTTTACCTCCTCCTGTCCGATAACGTCTTTAAAAAACATCGCGCGATCCCTCCGTTAATAAACCGACTTCGCCACTTGATAAACACTATCGACCGCCATAAGTGAATAATAGTGAATACTGGGTACTCCCTTCGCTTTCAATTCGAGCGATTGAGCTGTACACCAATCTATCCCTACCTGCTTAACCTGCGAATCGTCTTTACACTTAACAATCTCCCGAACCAGCATATCGGGTATATCTACGTGAAATACACGAGGTAACAATGTCAATTGCGAAGCCTTCGAGATAGGTTTCAATCCCGGGACAATGGGTACGGTAATCCCTGCTGCCCGACAACGGTCTACAAACGAGAAAAACTTTTCGTTATCGAAAAACATCTGGGTAACTATATAGTCGGCTCCTGCATCCACCTTTGCCTTCAACCATTTCATATCCTCGTCGGGATTAGGAGATTCGTCATGTTTCTCGGGATAACCCGCCACTCCGTATGAAAATTGCCTTGTACTGACCAAATCCATTCGAGTGCCATCTATGAAATAACCCTCATTAAAACGATTCACCTGCTGCTCCAATTCAATAGCATGTTCATATCCACCGGAAGCAGCGATAAATCGATTCTCATGCTTAGCCTTATCACCTCTCAAAATAAGCAAATCGCATATCCCCAAAAAATTCAAATCTATTAAAGCATATTCTGTTTCGAGAGCTGTAAAGCCACTGCATATGAGATGAGGAACAGTGGGTATCTGATATTTATTTTTTATAGCTGCCGCTACCGCTACTGTACCGGGACGACTACGTTCCGAGACCCGGCGAAACAACCCATCGGGGGTATCCTTATAAACCAATTCACTGCGATGTGTGGTTATATTAATATATAACGGCGCAAATTCCCGTAGCGTGTCTATCGCTTTAAAAGATTTCTCGATACTGCTACCCTTTAATGGAGGCAATATTTCAAATGAAAATCCTGTACTCCCGCTATTCTTTATCAAATCGGAAACCTTCATTTATTTTTCATTTAATCGGGTATTAATCTAATACCTATTTTAATTCTTACCACTCGTACAACAATAGACAAAGATAGTGAAAGGTGAGCGCAGAGGCAAACGAGAATCTCATTTCCGTTTTGACTATGCCGAGCCGCATCCTATCTTCGTTATGACAAAGATAATGTAAACCAAGAGCAGAAACAAATTTATTTGGATATACCGAATACAGTCCATCTTTAACAAACTCGTCCGACACCGCAAACGAAAAATGTGAAAAGGATAAAACAAACAAATCCTTTTCACATTTTTGAATTATTCCTATCTCATTCTAATATAAGGAAATATCCGGGAACAGCGAATATTTGTTTACAGTCTCGCCAAAAATGTTAAAGACAGTATACATTTACGACTAAATCGATTTACATTAGTTAAAACAAATTAAATCCAAGAAAATTATTGTCTAAATATTATGTTTGAGAACATATTTACCCCTATATTTGCAATGTGTTTTTCATGGTATTAGATTTAAGGTTAACAAAGATTGGTTGTCGTGAGACAATCAATTTTTTTTTGTACCTATCCAAAAAACTTATAAGCCTTTATTTCACAATAAAAAAAAACCGGAAGCAAAATATCAATTCTGCTCCCGGCAATCAACACCTATTTACTTAACTATTTCTATCGGACATAAGTAGAAACACTCTTCTCCTGAGTTCCAGAAATTGCATCCTCTCCTGAATCCTCCTTCTCGAAATCACAAGTACGAACTTCCGTTCCATAAGGACTACGTACTTTTATTTTCAACCCTTTCAAATCGGGATTTTCCAGTTTCAAATCCTCCAATCTAAACGAAGCCACCCCCCATAAAATATGGTCTATCTCAGGATCATTCAAACGATTATGACGCAACTCCAATTGTAAATAACCGTCTCCATCGGGATTAGGAGATAAAGAATAATTCCTAACCAAATTAATCATGTGTTTCTCGCGACCAAGACCACGCATTTCGAACTGAACCGTCAGATACTTATCGCTCGTCCACATATCCAACACATTCACAGGATCGTTACCGATACTATCGGTCGTTTCAGGAGTGATGGGAATAACATTCTTAACCAACACAGAATCTATATCATTGATAAGAATATAATAATCATATCCCTCCCGCTGTCCTTCGAGAAAAGAGAAGTTCACGATTACCCGTTTTCCATCTTTCAACAAATAATTAGGCAAACGACTGCCATTCGACGGGAAAAGTGTTTGCTTACTATCCAACTGGATATATGGCTCACTCCCGTCTTTTACGACCATATCGCCCACCGCATAGGAAAACGGAACGTATCCGCCATCGTCATCATCGCCACAAGACGACAACCCGCACAATGTCACAACACCTAATAATCCTACCAATAAAAACTTTTTCATTTTCATATTCGTCTGTTTTTTAATTTATCCACTTTTATGAGGTAAACGTAAACCATTCAAAAATACTGCACCGAATTTTGTTAAAGAGTTAAAAACAATTTTTCTATCACCTATCATGCAGTATTTTTACATCGTTGCATTTAATAAATAACAGGAATCATCGAAAAATGAACGAAGCAGAGCTGGTAGAGTGTTGCAAGCGGAAAGATATGACGGCACAGAACGAGCTGTATCAACGCTATGCCGGTGAAATGTTCGCACTTTGTATCCGTTACTCCGGGAACAGAGATTTCGCCAAAGATCTTTTACATGACGGGTTCCTTAAAGCCTTTACCTCTTTGGATAAATTTTTCTACCGAGGCGAAGGCTCATTAAAAGCATGGTTGAGCCGTATTATGGTAAATACAGCATTAGAAGCGATTCGCAAGCAAACACAACATATCGAGCTCGACATCGAAACCGCTCCCGAAATAGCCGACCCGGAATATGAAGACGACGACAAAGTCGTAAAAAACATTCCTCAGGAAACGCTTCTTCGATTCATTTCGGAATTACCGGACGGATACCGCACGGTATTCAATCTGTTCACATTCGAGAACAAATCACATAAAGAAATCGCAAACCTGCTTCATATAAACGAAAAAAGCTCCTCATCACAATTACATCGGGCACGAACGATATTGATGAATCGAGTTAAACAATATTGGGCACAATATGAAAACGGATAAAACTAAAAATTGGACAGACAGCTGGAAAGAGCAGCTCGATGAATATTCGGTTACTCCTCCGCCAGAAGTTTGGGAAGAACTTTCCAAAGAGCTCGCTCCACGTCGTATCCCCTTTCGGAAAAGAACCATTTGGTGGGCAGCCGCTTGTATTACACTTTTGCTATGTACTTTTATCGGGTTACAATTCCTCCGTCCGACTACCGACTTAAACAATCTCCCGCTTCAAACAAAAATATCCGGCTCGGAGCAAATGGAAGTATCTCGAATGCAAAATACTGTACCCTCGATAAAACAGGAACCACTCGATATAATAGCCCAATCTTATAAACCGATACGAGCACCGCAAACACCCGACCATACCGATGTGGAAAACCATACGCCATCTCAAATAAACGAATCGCGACACATCGAACAACCGGAATCTTCCGAACCGGAAAAATCAACTCCGGGGAAAAAACGAAATAACGCACAGACTAGCTTGTTTCCATCGAGAAATGAGAATACCAGCACGACAACCATACATACGCATACACAACCCAAAACCAAACCCAAAAGCACTTGGTCTTTGGGCGTATCTCTGGGGAATAACCTAATCGCGTCAGCCGACAATCGAAATGGATTCAGCAATTTAGCCCCTTATGCCTCTGCCGAAATGGCAAGTCTCCCTTCCGAAAAAAATCTTTCGAACTCCGAAGGGCCGGTAACAACACCCTACCAACATATCATGCTGCAAAATATCAATAGCCAACCCAAAACAGACATTAAACACCACTTTCCCGTATCGGTTGGAATTACAGTCCAGAAAGAACTGAACAATCGACTGGCATTAGAAACGGGACTTGTATATACCTATCTTTCGTCCGACTTGACTGCCGGAGGAGCTGCATACTATACACAAAACCAGCAACTACACTATTTGGGAATACCGTTAAAACTAAACTGGAATTTCTTAAAAAAGCGCTATTTCAATCTCTACCTATCGGGAGGCGGAATGTTGGAAAAATGTGTTCACGGAGAACTCTCCGCACAATACGAAATGAACAATCGTCCGCCGTTTTCCAACGACGAGACTCTGCACATAAACCAATTGCAATGGTCCGTATCGGTATCGGCCGGAATATCTTTCAAACTGGCGTCGCATATAAGCCTCTATGCCGAACCCGGTATTGTCTATTACTTCGACGATGGATCGGACATCTCGACCATTCGTAAAGAAAAACCCTTTAACATCAATCTGCAAGCCGGACTTCGATTCAATTTCTGAATTCTATAAATTCCACCGGCTATCCCCACAAACCCCACAAGAACAAATTTTTCCTTTTTATCATTAAATATTTTTCTCTTTCCTTGTTACAAAACGGCACTTGGTTCGTTATTTTTACAGAATCAAAAAAGAAAATACATTATTTTAAATAATGAATCAAGAACCGTTGTTATCGGCATTCACACGTCTGCGCGACAACCTGTTATCGATGTCTCGTCATATTCTTCAAAATGAAGACGATGCCTCCGACGCTATACAGGAAGCTTTTTGCAGGCTATGGCCTATACGAAATAAAATTAAAAGCGAAAAAGAAGCAGCGGCTCTGACAGTCACTACAACTCGTAACATTTGTATAGACCAAATTAGAAAGAAAGCTCGATTCCCCGAGTTGGACATCGAAACCAATAACGAATGCGATGAAGATAACAGTGAAAAAGAAAATCTATTGGAAAGATTCCAAACGGTAAAACTACTCATCGAAAAAAGACTAACCGAGAATCAAAGAAAAATTCTCGAATTACGAGACTATCAAGGTCTCGAAATAGAAGACATTGCCAACCGATTGAATATGCAACCGGCAACAATCCGAATGAATTTATCAAGAGCGAGAAAAACTATTAGAGAACAATATAAAAAACTAAACGCCTATGACCGATAAAAACATAAAACACGGCAAACGAAATTCCGACTATTGGGATAGGCTCATCGAACGCTATTACAGTGGAAACACTACTATCGATGAAGAGAAAGAACTATCTCGATTTGTATTCTCAGAGTCTCAAAATAAACGTTACGACGAAATACGAGCCGTACTTTCATACTCGCTAATAGGCAACAGCATAAAGGGGAAAATACGAAGCCGGCAACGGGTGTCGCTAAAAACAATTGCTCGTATCGCTGCTTGTATAGCCATTATTCTGAGTATAAATATCCTCTATTTTCACTCTCCAAGAGAGATTTGTGTCACCTATATATACGGGAAAAAATACACCGATACAGAAACCGTTATCGAACAAATGAAACACACCGTATCCCAGTTCGACCCAACCGACATTACCGTGGAGAAAGAACTGAGTTCCATATTCAGGCCTCTCGAAAATTTACAATAAACTCATCTGCTATGAAAATGTTTTATAAAATATTCATCTCCTGTATTTTCCTTTGGATTGGCAATATTTGTCACGCCCAAAAAGGGCTAGCTATCGCTCCTCTATTTTCAGGGAAATACGACAAAGACGAACAAGCCATAGTCGTTCTCTTGAAAGGGAAAACGTTACACCCTTACGGTCTATCGCTATTCCATAGCATTTCCATCACGGACCGTCCTGACGATGTAACGTTATTCGAAGCTGCGGTTTCTACCGACAGCCGGAAAGCCGAAAACAGCGAAACCGTAAAATCGGGGAATAATACCATTGCCGGATATTACCAGTTACCACCTGCCGCCCCCGATGGAGAAAACCGATTTATTCTGTTCCGTAAAACGTCACCGCACGATGCGACACTTATCTACTTAGAGGGACAAACTCAGCTCGACAAACTCATAAATCTATTTATCAACAAGAAACAATAAAAAAACATGAATATGAAAAATCCTATCTTACTCCTACTCGCCATCTTTTCAATCATGCCGTCATTTTCGACAGAACGTGACACAACTGTAATATTCAACCAAAAGGAAATCCTCATCAAAGATTCCTCTGAAATCGTTTCGGTAACCGTCTACGAAAACGGGAACAAATACAACAAATATTATGAATCACGCCATATTGACGGGAAAAAACAAACCTCTTGGGAACTTTCCGAATCCGTATCGTTTCCGTTTTCAGATCTAATTTCCGGGAAAAAGAAAGATAAACGCAAGCGTTTCGATCCGCATTGGTCGGGCATAGGTTTCGGATTCTGTAATGCCATGGGTAGAGACATGAAATTTTTAGACTCCCCTACGGGTATTTCTCTTGATTTCTCCGGTTCTTTCGAAATATTTTGGAATTTCGTTACCATTTTTACCCCCATACATAGGGATAATTGGGGATTTATTACCGGTATCGGTCTCGATTGGAGAAACTACGTCATGAACGATAACCGCTACTTCACCAAGCAAAATGGGCAAATAAAAATAGTTCCTTGCCCAGAAGGCGCCCACCTCGATTTCTCTCGACTGAAAACTGTGGATTTGACAATTCCCCTATTGATCGAATGGCAAACAAGAACCTTTTTGCATGGTCCGCTTTTCTTTTCGCTTGGCCCGGTTATCGGTATAAAGACATACAGCAGCATGAAAACCAAATATACTGTAGGAAACGAAAAAGTACAGCATTTCAATAAAAACATAAAAGTCAATCCCATCAATCTCGACATCATGGCTCAGGGTGGATACGGAACCTTTGGATTCTATGTAAAACTCTCCCCTTTCAACATCATGCAACAAAGCCATGCTCCTGAAATGCGCAGTTTCTCGGCAGGAGTCATGTTACACTTCTGAAAAGCACTTCCCTTTCCATATACATAAAAACCGGATAGAGCATGAATCCTCTATTCGGTTTTTATTTTAAAATGAATAAATATTTATATATACAATAATTACTGTTTATTTATTCAAAAATAGAAGAAAATAAAGGTAATATATATGCATTATGATTACCTTTGCAAGCTCGAATAAAAAGAAAAATAATATGGACGAAAAAAGCAAAATACCCACTCCCGTTATTTCACTGATTCCATTGTTCGTTCTTGTCGCACTGTTGGCTATGGTTATCCCTATCTTCGGTGGAGATGCACTTTTAGGAGGAAGCCAAGTATCGCTTCTGATCGCTTCGTCCGTATGTGTAGGCATAGCCATGATAAAATACAATTATAAATGGAGTTCCCTCGAAGAAGGCATGGCTAAAAACATAAAGAAAGTGACACCGGCCATCATCATCTTACTACTCATCGGAGCCATTTCCGGCACATGGATGCTCAGTGGCGTAGTTCCCACGCTCATATATTACGGGTTACACACGCTCACACCTCAGATATTCTTGGCATCTTGCTGTCTCATCTGCGCCATCGTTTCCGTCATTACCGGGAGCTCTTGGACAACCATCGCCACCATCGGCGTCGCCTTGCTCGGGATAGGAAAGGCACAAGGATTCGAAGCTGGGTGGATTGCCGGCGCTATCATTTCGGGGGCTTATTTCGGTGATAAAATCTCTCCGCTCTCCGATACGACGGTGCTCGCTTCGTCCACCACCGGGACAAAACTTTTCACACACATACGCTATATGCTCGTCACGACAGTACCCTCGATAATCATTACGCTGATAATTTTTACGATTGCCGGATTCTTAAAGGGAAATGTCACCCACGAACAAACAGCCCTGTTTGCCGATACATTAGCGCAAAAATTCAATTTATCGCCCTGGCTTCTCCTCGTTCCTGTCATTACAGGAATCCTTATACTCATAAAACTTCCCACCATTATCACACTGTTTATATCCTCGGTCATTGCAGGAATATGCATACTCATCTTCCAACCTCATATCCTCCTGCAAATCGCACAAGGTGAAACCCTAGACTTCACTACCGGATTCAAAGCCTTGATGACTTCCGTATTCGGCAGCACCTCTTTATCGACCGGACAACCTGAAATCGATGCGCTCGTCGCCACCCGGGGAATGCGAGGCATGATGGATACCATTTGGCTCATTATATGCGCCATGTGTTTCGGTGGTGTCATGTCGGCAAGCGGTATGATCCGTAGCATTACCGACGTTTTCGTCCGTTTCGTCCGTAAACCGAAAAGTGCCGTATGCTCCACTGTCGCCTCCGGACTTTTTTTCAACACTTGTACGGCCGACCAATACCTGTCCATCATACTGACCGGAAACCTCTTCAAAGAACTATATAAGAATAGGGGATTGGAAAGCCGGCTCCTCAGCCGCACCGTGGAAGATTCGGTCACTGTAACATCGGTATTGATTCCGTGGAACTCTTGCGGAATGACACAAGCGACCGTTCTCGGAGTAAGCACCCTCACTTATCTGCCTTATTGCTTTTTCAATCTGCTAAGCCCGCTAATGTCTATCATTATCGCCTTTACCGGATTCAAAATTAAACAAACCTTTTCGTCCGAACTATCCGGGAATAATTCGAAACCGATAAAACAAGCGGCATAAAAGCTGTTTCGATTTTTATGGGTATTGAAAAAACGAAACAGGTTACTCAGACCCTGCTACTTTTCCGATTCAGGAAGTTGTGTCGTACTTAAAATAGTATCGGCCTTCTCCACGTCTTCGGCAAAGACATTCAACCTGATGGCCCCCACCTCCGAATTTGTCAAAGGCAAGACGCTCGAAAATATCTCGTTGGACAAAAAACATGGAACTCCGTTTGTCTCCAATACATCTTTTACGATATTCGCTTCGACCGGAGAATCGAATGTACGATATAATACGATCTCTTTTTCCATAGGGCTCCAATTTTTAGTGACTTTTGTCAAAGATGGTGAAAGGTGAGCGCAGAGACAAACGGAAATTTCATTTCCGATCTGGCTATGCCGAACCGCATCCCATCTTAGACTTGTTTCAAAGATAACAATTTTTCTGTAAAATAGGTCGAAGGCAGTTTTAATTTTTTCCCTCCAACGAAGAAAAGAGCAAGTTTACGGCCTCTGTATAATCTTTTACATTCCGGGACTTCGATAAACGCTTTCTCAATCGCTTCTCCATATCTGGTAAAAGATACTCCCAAAACGACATCATACGAGTCAACAACTGATGTTCTCCTTGCAATAGAGTTTTATAATCGGTAAAAACACGCTCGTGCAACGAAGCCACCCTGCGATAAAAGTTCTCACTCGAAAAATTTTCATTTCCATATTCCTCTGCCAGCCACGGTTTCGCCAATAATCCTCTGCCGACCATAAGCCCCGACAGCCGGGGAAACTCCCGCTCCACGGCAACCATCTCCTCTACCGTGGTCAAGTCCCCGTTATAAACCAACGGAATAGGACAAGCATCGTAAAACCGACCGAAAGATTCCATATCCACACAACCCTTGTACTGCTGTTTCCCCAGTCGGGCATGAAGCGTGATTTGCCGCAAAGGCAAACTTTCAAGCAGAGGTAATAGCCTCAATGCCTCCGAAGGCTCCTCCCACCCCAATCTCATCTTCACCGAAAATTCCAAAGAGTCATACGATTCCAAAGGCCGCAACAATCGCTCTACCTCGTCAGGGAACGGCAATATACCCGACCCCTTATGACGATAAGCCAATATCGGGAAAGGACACCCTAAATTTATATCGACCCGAGTATAGCCAAGAGAAGCCATACAATCCACAATACGTCTCAGTTCATCGGCCTCCGAGGCTATCGCCTGCGGAACGACCGGCACACCCCGGTTGTTTTCAAAGTCTATATCTCGTAAATCCTTCCGTCGGAAATCTCCCTTCTCGATTCTCACAAAAGGGGTATAATAAGCGGCGATGCCACCAAATAAAGCGGCATGTGCCTTACGATAAACCACATCGGTATAACCTTGCAATGGAGCAAAATACACAGGTAATGACATATGGCGAAAATAATACAAATTGAATACAAAAACAAATTCGGCGGACTGCCGAATAAAAATACCTCTTTTACCCCTCTTCCTCTGTGTCGCTTATAAAATCAGTGTAAGGGGCAAAAGCGGAATACATCTCAACCTCCCCCATGTCCTGTGGCATTACAGGGCATTCACCCCCTCCTCCCCCTGCCGTGCCCCGCAGCATGGCGGGGTGGCGCAAAGCAAAATATAGGAGAGACGGTACGAAGTAACGGAGAAGCCGAAACAACAATAGAACAAAGATGTCTCACTCCTCCCCCTGCCGTGCCCCGCAACATTGCGGGGTGGCGCAACACAAAATATAGGGGAGGTGGCCGAAGGACGGAGGGGTTAATAAACAGAGGGGATAGAAAAACTGCGACAGCAACAAACCGAGGGTATCACACTCTCCCCCTGTGTCGTGCAACGATATAGGGGGAGTGCCCGCAGGGCGAGGGGGTTAGAATACAAGAGCACCCGATCCGCCTTTATCGGGCGGTGAAGATGCAAGGGAGACGGAGGAAAAAGGGCGAGGACTGTCCGAGCGGAGCGAGTTCCGCA